>Ga0183097_10753_pt1 | contig 40883 bp, 37 predicted proteins | sample BioMet8_FD_128883 | JGI IMG/M metagenome (GOLD analysis project Ga0183097, IMG submission 128883) | Microbial communities from bioreactor (seeded with sewage sludge) at Lawrence Berkeley National Lab, California, USA - Biofuel... | ecosystem: Engineered > Bioreactor > Anaerobic > Unclassified ... | reverse complement strand
ATAATTTTATTTTGAAGAACCATGATTGGCTCTTTTAAAATACTGACTTGCTTTGTTTTTTCCAGTTAAACTGGAATTAATTGACTCGGTCAAATCTTCCGATTCGACCCGCACATTTGTTTTTGGTTTTATTCAGTTTTCAAGGATCTTGCTTGCGTTTGCCGTGCTTGACGACTTGTATAGTATATTACAATTTCATCTCGGAGTCAAGCACTTTTTTGAACTTTTTTTCGGCTCATTCAGTGGCTCTCACCCGACGGCTTACTTATAATATCAGATTTTATGCCCTCTGGCAACCCCCTTGCGGAAGTTTATTTGAAATTTTGTCTGCCGCTAATGCGCGGCAGACAAATCATAACCTATTTCTCAACTTTATACTTGAAATTATCAATGGTTGGGCGTAAATCAGAGCCGCCTTCCTGGACATCCGCTGCCAACAGGGATTGGATGATTATTGCACATTCAAGACGCTTTTTCTGTAACTTACAGCCATACTCATAAGGTTTGCTGATATCTCCATTAATAAGATCAGCATTGGCATGACAGCCGCCGCTGCAGAAAAACCTTGCCCAACAATCACGGCAGGTAGGTTTGTTCATTACATGCATATGACGGAACTTTTGAACAAGCTCAGGTTTAACCACGCCCGTTTCAAGCGTTCCAAATTTATATTCTTCCCTGCCAACAAACTGATGGCACGGATAGATATCGCCTTCCGGTGTTATTGCAAAATACTCATGTCCGGCACCGCAGCCAGCGAGCCTCTTAGCAACACACGGCCCGTTATCGAGAGCCACATTGAAGTGGAAGAAATCGAAAGGATTGCCTTCGCGCCTTCTTTGCAGATAAATTCTGGATAATTTTTCATATTCTGCCATAATTACCGGCAAATCACCCTCGGTCAGCACATAGGGTTCATCAATACCGACAACCGGTTCGACAGAAATCTCCTTGCCAACTTTTGCCATATCGAGTACTGCATCGGCAAAATGTACGTCATAGTGAGTATAAGTTCCCCTTAAATAATAGTTTTTACCTTCACGGCTTTCTATTACCTTTTTAAAGCCACGTACTGCAGCATCGTAACTGCCGGTTTGATTTGGGAAAGGACGCATCTGATCATGTGTCTCTTTTTTACCATCCAGGCTTAAAACCAGCATTACACGGTTCTCATTTAAAAACTCTACAATATCATCATTTAATAAAGTGCCATTAGTCGTTAAGGTAAGTTTAATATTCTTGCCTGTTTCCTTCTCACGTTTTCGCACATAATTGATTACATGACGAACAACATCAGGATTGACCAATGGCTCACCGCCAAAGAGATCAAGTTCCAGGTTGTGGCGCTTTTTGCTGCCTTTGATCGCAAATTCTACTGCCTTTTCGGCAATTTCCTTGCTCATCAACTCACGTTTGCCGCCAAAATCGCCAGTGCCGGCGAAACAATAGCCGCAGCGGAGATTGCAATCATGTGCAATATGCAAGCAAAGGGACTTAAGAACAGGTTCTTCACTAAATGTATCCGGCACAGGATACTCAGGAGAAAACAAAAGGCCTTCATCTTTCAATTCATGCAGTTCTGCCAGAACTTCCCTGATGTCTTCTTCTGAATAGCGGCCAGCAAATGCTCTTAGCGTTTCCTCGTCATTTTCTCCATTAAAAACGTCCAGAATATCATAGATGATTTCGTCAACAAGGTGAACAGCACCGCTATTAATATCAAGGACGGCCATATTGTCGTCCAGTTTCATTTTATGAATCAGCAATTAAACTTTCCGCCTTTCTTTTACAGAAAAATAGCTCCCTGCGCTGGCAGGGAGCATAAGTGTTCTCAACACTCATTATTGTTTTTCGCAAACTTGGTTGCCAACAGTGCAGGAAGTCTTGCAAGCTGATTGGCAGGAAGCTGGGCATTCTCCGCAACCACCGGTTTTTAAAGTTTTGTTCAACATAGCTTTATTCACGGTTTTAATATGTTTTTTCATTATGAACACCTCCGATGTATTCTTGAATTAGTATTATTTTATATTCTTTTAGCTAATACTGCAAGTATTATTCACATATTTACTGTAAGAACCGTCGTGCATTCGTGATGTCAACGCCATGCGATCTTGTCCAGCTGCTCAATTGAGCCCACAAAAGTCGTTTGGCAAACATTTTAACATCCTTGCCATCATTGAAGATGTTAACTCTATACAATTGGTAAACAGGAGTATCCACTGTGTTGACACCATCTATACCCGTTGCAGCAGCCACATAGCCGTTTCTGGCAAGTGCGCTATAAACATCATCATTATAGCTCCCGAAAGGGTAAGCAATTGTATTTACATTAAAGCCTGGATCAAATTTATTTAAAAACTCTTTTGAATTTTTCAGTTCTGTTTCAAGTTCCTCGGGCGTAGACTTAGCTAAAGCTACATGGTTATAAGTATGGGAACCAATTTCCCAGCCATTTTCTTTCAAACTGACCACATCCTGCCAGGTAACATAACCGGGCCAAGCCATATATTTGATAGCAATGAAGATCGTACCGGTATAGCCATATTTTTTCATAATCGGCATGGCAACTCTGTTGTTATCACAGTATCCATCATCAAAAGTAATAACAAAATTTTTGTTAAAGGCATCAGGGCCTATTTCTCTTTTATTTACAAATTCATTAAGGCTGATGCTTTTATAACCATTGTCATGAAGATATTTCATCTGGTTCTCAAAAACATCAGGCGGCATACTGTAGATATCCTTATTAGTGGTAATCCTGTGATAAGCAAAAACAGGAACGCTATGATTGCAAAAATTTACAAAATCAGCATATAAAGCAGTACCAACAACTACAAAAAATCCAAACACACAAAGAATAATCTTGACTACTCTTGACATCAATCAGTCATCCCCAAATCTTTAGCTATCTGTTCCAATTTTTTCAGCCTATGATTAATTCCAGATTTTCCTATTTTACCAGTTGCCATATCCGCAAGCTCTGTCAAAGATGCTTCCGGATAAGCAAGCCGCATTTCTGCAGTTTCCCGCAAAGTAGCCGGTAATTTAGAAATCCCTAAAACTTCACCTATATACTTAATACTTTCAATCTGATGGACGGCTGCCTGTACGGTTTTATTCAAATTAGCTGTTTCACAGTTGACAATACGATTAACGTTATTGCGCATCTCTTTAATTATACGCACATTTTCAAATTCCATCAAGGCGTGATGTGCACCTATGACCGAAAGAAAAGATGTTATCGCATTTCCTTCTTTAAGGTAGACGATATATTCACCTTTCCTGTCAGTCATTTTAACCGGCATAGAAAAAGAATGAATTATACTCCTGATCAATTCAGCAAACTCATAATTACCTGTGACCATTTCCAGATGATAATCGCCGGCAGGCCTGCTGACAGAGCCTCCAGCCATAAAGGCCCCTCGTAAAAAGGCCCTGCGGCAGCAACTGGAAGACAGCAGTTTTGCTTTCCCTTCAGCAATGTTTGTCAAAAGTTGAAGTGTCTCCAAGGCCATGCTTACCTCTGGCGATGGCAGGACTCTTACCTGATAGCGGTTATTTTTCTTCAGGCGCCGAGACCGCGTTATTACAACCTCTGTTTGCAGCTTAAAGTTAGTCTTCAGAAGTTGCAGCATCCTTCTTGCCAAAGCAGCATTTTCTGTTGAGAAGTGAATGCCGATATTTCTGCCGCTCAAAACAATTGCACCGCTCATTTTCAGCAAACCATACAATTCACCCTTATCGCAGCAGCTTTTTTGTCCTTCAATCCTGGCCAGTTCATTTTTAACTTCATTTGAAAAAGACACTGCTTTACTCCCCACGTTTATTTTTTTCCAGGTTTCTTATGCTTTGGCGTACGAAAACGTAATCAAAGAATTGCATACCCTTACCGAAAAGTCGCAGACGATATACCAAAGAAATAATTGACTGTGCGAGCTTAACGGGATTATGTCTGACAAAGTCAGTTGTACTGATCAGGCTGTTGGCTACTACTTCTATACCAAGCTGACGAATTTGTTCAATATCAGGTGATACAGGCATAGAGCCTTTTTCCTGGTACATAGCAAGCTGTGCAGCAGTAACGCGTTGGCTGTTTACCACCACGTAATCAAGAAATTGCGCGCCAACATGGTCAATAATCGCTTTTACATGTTCATAAGCACCATAACCATCAGTTTCACCCGGTTGGGTCATAACATTGCAGACATAAATCTTAACAGCTTTTGATTCGATAATAGCCTTTTTTATTTCAGGCACCAACATATTGGCAATTACGCTTGTATAAAGGCTGCCTGGGCCAAAAATCAAGACATCTGCTTTCATAATTGCAGAAATTGCACCTTGCGTTGCTTTGGCATCTGACGGGATAATTTCCAGTTTTTTTATTCTTTTTTGTGCCAATGATATTTCTGACTCGCCTTTGACAATTGTCCCATCGGACATCTCTGCCATCAGATTAACATTTTCCAGCGTAGAAGGCACTACATGGCCTCTTACCTTCAGTATTTCACTGACTGCAACTAAGCCTGCTTCCATGCTGCCCTCGGCTTCCGCCAAAGCTGCTATGAACAAATTGCCAAGATTATGTCCAGCCAATGGTGTATCCCCTTTGAACCTGTACTGCATGACCTTCTCCATTAGCGGTTCTGTATCTGCTAGTGCAACAAGACAGTTGCGCAGATCGCCCGGCGGGATAATGCCCAGCTCCTGGCGCAGACGACCAGAAGACCCGCCATTATCTGCAGTTGAAACAACAGCTGTGCAATTATGAGTTATATATTTCATGCCTCGCAAGAGGACAGAAAGGCCTGTACCGCCGCCGACAACAGTTATTGCAGGGCCTTTGTTCAGCTTACGCTGACGGAAAATGCGTTCCATCAAAGACGTATTTTCGCCTGGCAGCACTGATTCCATAACTGAATGAATAATCTGCTTCGTCGCATAGAACATCACGATTAGGCCCGCCAGAAGAATAGAAATACCACCAGCCATCGAAATAGCTCTATAGTACTCACCTGTCGCCATGTACATCATTCGGAACAAAAGTTCTTCGATGAAACCGATAAATTGGTAATTGAATACTAAGGCTATGCCAATGGCAGAGAAAACAGCGCCAATCGTAAACAGGAACAGCCAACGTTTTAAATTCATACCTGGCCATAACCACTTAATCCAACCCATAAAAACCTCCCGGATTATTTCCTCTTCAAATCACGATGCGCAACCTGCGCCTCATAGTCATGCTCACGTAAGAAGTCACATAGTTTATTTGCTATAAATACTGAACGGTGATTGCCGCCCGTACAACCAATGGCAATAGTAAACTGATTCTTGCCTTCTTTCTGATATTCCGGTAATAAAAACAAAACCATATCTTCAAGTTTTTTGGTAAACTCACGTGTTATCTGATAGTTCCAGATATAAGTCATTACTTCCTGGTCATTGCCGGTAAGCATTTTCAGCTCCGGAACATAAAAAGGATTTGGTAAGAAGCGGACATCAAACATCATGTCACAATCAAGCGGTATACCATGCTTAAAGCCGAAAGATTGTAGGATAACATTCATCTTGGTGAAACTGTCACCACTGCCATAAAGTGCAATAATTTTATCCCGCAGGTCTGTTGTCGTCGTGTTTGTGGTATCCAGAATGTGTGTAGCTTTGGCTCTTACATTGCCAACCTTTTCTCTTTCCTTTGTTATGCCCTGACTTAAGCTGCCCTCATTAGCTAGCGGGTGCCTACGTCTGGTTTCCTTATATCTTCTGATCAAGACTTCATCACTGGCGTCAAGAAATAAAAGCTCATACTTAGTACCGTTAAGCTTCATTTCGTCCAAAACACCGACCATTTCCTCGAAAAATTCACCGCCGCGGATATCGATTACAAAAGCAATGCGATTAACTTTACCCTCCGTTTGCATACAAAGCTCCGCAAATTTTGGAATTAACGCAGGTGGCAGATTATCAACACAAAAATAATTAAGATCTTCCAACGTTCTCATAACCTGTGTTTTGCCGGCACCGGACATGCCTGTAATGATTAAAATTCTTGAATCGCTCATAATATCACCTCTGCTCTCTAAAACTGATAGACAGTATCAGAAACATTTACAGTCAACCTATATTAATATATCTCTTTGTTCTCTGCGAAATCAAAACCGCATTGAAATTTAAGTACATTATATATAGTATACTATTTTACTCTTACGATGAAAAGGACAATTACTGCGCTTTATGATATGTAGAAAGAGTCTGAAACATTTTGTTATGTTCCAGACTCTTTCTTTTTAAAAAGCACAGGGATCGGAAAAAACTGTTTGCTTGCCAGAATCAACTTTGGCAAAAACTTCTTCCATGGCTTGTTCAAGCTTTTCGAGCATTATCTCTATCTCTTCAATGCTGCTTGCAAGCGGCGGCATAAATATGATAACGTCGCCGATGTTTCTTACGATTAAACCGTATTTTCTGGCTGCCTGGCAAATCCCGCCAGCCATCAGCAATTCTGCTGCAAAAGGTTCTTTCTTTTCTTTATCGTGTACCAGTTCAATACCTGCCAGCATACCGCATTGTCTTGCGTCACCAACATATTTCATTTTATTCATTTTCTCCATATGTTTGGCAATTACATCCATTTTGGGTGGTAAATTGGCTATGACGTTTTCTTTTTTGAAAATCTCAAGACTGGCAAGGCCGGCAGCGCAAGCCAGCGGATTTCCCGTATAAGAATGTCCATGATAAAAAGTTTTGTATTCTGTAGGTTCACCTAAAAAGGCATCATATATTTCATCAGTTGCCAGGGTTGCGCCAAGAGGCAGGTAGCCTCCAGTAATACCTTTAGAAAGAGTCATCAGATCCGGGCTTATACCTTCGTTGTCACATGCCCACATTTTGCCTGTCCTGCCAAAACCGGTTGCTACTTCGTCCACAATCAGCAGAACGTCATATTTTCTGGTTAGCTCCCTGACTCCTTTGATGTAGCCTTTTGGCTGCATCAACATGCCAGCTGCGGCTTGCACCAAAGGCTCAATTATCATTGCTGCTGTTGTGTCAGCATGTTCTTTCAGATAAGCTTCAATTTCATCCAGGCAATATTTTAGGAAAGCGTCTTCGCTTGCTAAACCCTTTATCTTATTATGGTAAAAAGACGGACAAGTCATCTTTGATGTACTGAAAAGCAAGGGCTTATAAACCTTGTGAAAAACATCAATATTACCGACGCTGACAGCGCCTACGGTATCTCCGTGATAGGAGTCTCCTAAGTTTATAAAACCCTGCTTTTCAGGCTGACCTTTATGCTGCCAGTATTGGAAAGCAATTTTTACTGCCGCTTCAACAGCAGTTGAACCATCATCAGAATAAAAAACCTTATTTAAGCCGGCAGGCGCCACTTCTACCAGTTTTTCAGCAAATTCAGCGGAGGGTTTATTGATTAAGCCTAATAAAGTTGAATGTGCAATCTGATTGAGTTGATCTTTGATTGCCTGATCTATCTCCGGCCTGTGATGACCGTGAATGTTTACCCACAAACTGGAAATGCCATCGTAATAACTGCGTCCCTCTGTATCATATAATTTTACACCTTCACCACGTTCAATAACCAATTGTTCGTTTTCGTTCCAGCCTTTCATCTGTGTAAAAGGATGCCAGATATATTCTTTGTCTAACTTTTCCCACTTATTCAATTGCTTTTCCTCCCGCCAAACCGATAATTTTATCTATGGCAACGGTCTTTTCCACTATGGAAGCGATTTCGGCAACGTTACAGTCTTTAATAAGTTTCTCATCTATAACTGGTAATTTGCCCAAAATAGGCAAGCCTGTGAGTTTTTCATAATAGAAAAGATTGCTTTGCTCTAAAACTCCTGCCGAACTTTCATCCCAGCAATTAACAATCAGTCCCAGAACATTGAGACCGTGGCTTTTTGCATATTCTACGGTCAAAACAGCATGATTGATATTGCCTAAAATAGATTTTACAACTACCAGTACTGGTACATTGATTTCCTTAAAAAAATCTTTGACAAGATAATCATCCGTGAGGGGGGCAGAAATACCGCCAACACCTTCCACAACAGTTATCTGCTTACTGTCTATCATCTCGGCAGCTTTCCCAGTCATAACCGCAGGTTCAATATTTACACCAGCCAGGCGGCTTGCCTGCGCCGGTGACAAAGCGTCTTCCAACACATACGGAACTACTTTGCTTTGTTCATCTTTATCAATACCAGCGCAAGTCATCAAAAAATCGGCATCAGTCGACAATAACCTGCCATCTTCCAGTCTTACACAGCCAGAGGCCGCCGGTTTAAAAACTCCTGCCTTCAACCCTCGCATATTAAAGGCAGCAGCAAATGCACCGCTGACCATTGTTTTGCCCATGTCAGTATCAGTAGCCGTTATCCCGATTGCAATCATTTCTAAGCCCTCTTTCTTTTTGCTTCCTGCCATACTTCAATTATTAAGTCTGCCGCATGAGTCAGCTGTTCCTCAGTATGCGCTGCTGTAACTGTAAGCCGCAAACGGCTTTGACCTTGCGCGACCGTTGGCGGACGAATTGCAGATATCAACAAACCTTTTTCTGCTAAAGCTCCCGCAATCTCGCTTGCCAGAGAAGCTTCTCCCACCATGATAGGTATTATCGGCGTTTCTCCTTCCACCAGTGGGATGCCGGCCTCATTAAGAATCTTTCTCATCTTTATACTATTTGACCATAGTCTTTGCAAATAAGCTGCTTTGTTTTTTCTTAGTAAATCAAGAGCCGCAACTGCTGCTGCCGCAGGCGCTGGCGCAAGTGCAGTCGAAAAAATGAAGGGGCGTGACTTATTGATAAGATAATCTATCAAAATTTTCTTTCCCGCTACATAGCCGCCCTCTGCCGCCAAAGACTTGCTCATGGTTCCTACCTGCAAATCAACTTTTCCCTGCAGACCGAAATGTGCGGCAGTACCGCTGCCATCTTCGCCGATAACGCCTACGGCATGAGCATCGTCAACAATCAGTGTCGCCTCATATTTTTCTGCCAACTTGACTAAAGCCGGCAAAGGAGCAATATCACCATCCATGCTGAAAACACCGTCAGTAATAATGAACCTGTTGCCGTGAGTTGCGTCTTCGTGCAATAACCTTTCCAAATCAGCCACATCCGCATGTTTGTATACTTTAACCGTTGCCTTGCTGATTTTCGCGCCGTCAATGATGCTCGCATGATTCAGCTCATCACTAAAAATAACATCATTAGGTTTGACCAAACCGTAAAGTACCCCAAGGTTGGTCATATAGCCCGTATTGAAAATCATAGCTTTTTCGGTATGTTTGAAATCTGCCAGCTTTTTTTCCAAAATACTCGCTTCAAAATGCCCTCCGGTAGTTAGTCTCGCTCCGCCGGAACCTGTTCCGTAATTATTTGCTTCTTTGGCCGCTTGAATCACTTCAGGCGCATGAGTCAAACCTAAGTAGTTATTACTGGAAAAAACCAAATACTCTTTGCCACCTTCATCAATCGCTCTTACAGGATCAATAAAACGCAGGTTCTTGATTTTTCTGGTCAGGCCACGTTCCTCTATCAGCGCTAATTCTGCTTTAAGTTCTTCTTCCAACTTAGACGTTATCGTCACCTCCCAGGCTGATCAAAACAGCTTGTTCCTGCAAATATGAGCACAACTTATTAAGGTCAGTCTCTTCTTTGACGAAGAAAATTCTGCCGCCGACCGGGCTGCCCATTTCTTTCATTACCGGTATTCTTTTATAGCCAAATTTGCTCGAAGCCACATAGCCGGTAATATAATCGGGGTCATCAGACCAGCATAACTCAGCAATAATATCATCTGCGCCTGCAACCTTAGAAGCAAGTACAAGGGCTTCCCGTACATGTTCACCGCTAAGCCCGCGTCTCTCCAGATCAGCCTCATAATCGCCTGAATCCGCGCAATCCATTTTGCTTACGCGCACACCGCGCTGACCTAAACCGTCCAGACGCTTGCCGCTGACTGCATCGAATATCATTGCGCCACGCAAACTATCAGGCAAGGACAGCAACGCTGAAATGCCATTTTGAGCCGCGGTTCTTGTAACTCCGGCCTTTTCAAGCTCTGCAAGAGCTACAGCATGACCCTCAGCAACATCAGCAGCCTCAAAACTTTCCATGGACAATAGCGGCTTATAAACAATATCTTCATTCTTTACTTCTTCTATTCGGATGCTAATGAAATCGGCCTTACCTCGTTGGTGTGTCCGCGCTCTGTCCAGCATGCTTAATACAGTTTTCTCCAAGCCGGGCTCACTTAAAATGCGCTCAGCACCAGAAATATGCCGTCCTCCCTTTTCATGGGCACCGCCTTGGGCGGCACGCATCTTTACACTGAAAAGCATTTACTCTTCCCCCTTTTTACATCTGCGGTTTTGTTACTGGTCTTCCCAAATCTTTTAACATTGTCTTGTCGTCTTCCGGTCTACGGCCGCCGGTTGTCAGATAACCGCCGACCATGATGCCATTCATGCCGCCGTTTAAAGCCAGAGCCTGCAAATCGCGCAGGTTTACTTCACGGCCGCCGGCAGTACGAATAAGTGCCTTAGGCAGAATGAAACGGAACACCGCAAACGCACGTAAAATTTCCAGCGGGGTCATACTTTTATTATTTTCAAAAGGAGTTCCCTCAATCTGATTTAATAAATTGAGTGGAATCGAATCTATGTCAAGACGTTTCAGCTCGAAAGCCATTTCCACACGTTGCTCAGGTGTTTCGTTCAATCCTAAAATACCACCGGAGCATACACGGATACCGGCATCTTTGGCAGCTTGGATGGTTGACATTTTGTCCTCATAGGAATGTGTGCTGCAAATATCCGGGAAATGACTCGGAGCAGTCTCAATATTGGCATGATAACGGGTAACGCCAACTTCTTTAAGCTTGGTTGCCTGCTCTGGAGTCAAAATTCCTAAAGAAGTGCAAATCTCGATGCCAACTTCTTCTTTTATTCTTGTAAGAGCCTGCAAAATGTTTTCGAAATCATCAGCCTTGCTCTGACCACGGCCGCTGGTCACAATGGAAAAACGTACCGCTCCAGCTGCTTTAGCTTTTTTTGCTGCTTCTACAAGCTCTTCTACTGACAAAAGGGGATACTCCGTAACACCTGTATGGTAATGTGCGGATTGAGCACAAAATTTGCAATTCTCTGGGCAACGTCCGCTTCTTGCATTAACAATAGCGCAGACATCAACTTCATCACCATTAAACCTCTGTCTGATCCTGTCGGCCATAGCCAAAAGCAGCATTGTGTCCTGATCTGGCACGTTGATGAGCTCAATAGCTTCCTCCCTGGAAATTTCTCCGCCTTTCAGAACTTTCTCCGCATACTCTATTATCATTCCAAGCGCCTCCGTAAACCTTTTATTTATTTTAGTTAACGTTTAGATTATAGCACTGCCTTTTATCATCGTCAACCTATATAACTTCATTGGTTAACGACATAAAAAAAATAATAACCGCAGTGGATGCTGCGGTTATTTAAACCTTTAAATATTATCTTTTTTAGTCTTCAACTACGATTTGCTTTGCCAAAACAGTTTCAATGGCTAAGGCTACGCCATCCACGTTATTAGCAGCAGTTACCATTTTTGCCACATTTCTGATACGATCGTTGGCGTTAGCAACAGCAACACCCAACCCTGCACTGGAAATCATTTCAAAATCATTGTTTGAATCGCCAATGCACATGGTATCACGCAAATCAATGCCATTTTGTTCGGCTAATGCCTTAACAGCGTTCCACTTGCTTACTTCAGGATTAATTACTTCCAGAAAATCATTGAAAGAATTCGTCATCATGATTCTATTGCCAAATTCTTCCGTTAATTCTTGTTTGATTTCTGCATTTCTGCCCGGGCCAGTCATTAAAAGCAATTTGTGAGGTGCTTTAGCCAGTTTGTAAAAGCCCTCTCCTAAAGCTACAAATTCTACACCTGCAAAACTTGCATACATTTGGGCAAAATCACTTTTCTCTTTTACTAATAATGTATCATCAACGTAAGCCTGAACATAATAGTTTTTCTGTCTACAGTAATCAAGCACCGATAGAGAAGTTTCATAATCCAGAGGTGAATCATACAAAACCTCTTTGGATAGGGAGCCTTTGACAAAAGCACCATTATAGGCAATCAGCGGCACATCCAGCCCCAGTTTTTCAGCATAAGGTTCAATCGAACAATACATCCTGCCAGTCGCAATGGTGAATATCACCCCGGCATCAACAGCTTTGCGAATCGCTGCCGCATTACGTTCGGAAATTTTTCCCTCATCATTCAGTAGTGTGCCATCCATATCACTGGCAATTAACTTAATTCCCACTATTTTACCTCTCTTTTTTACCTATCTTCTATCAATAAACCAATTATCGCTGCTGCCAGACAAATTTGCAAAATAACGAGCGTCGTGCCGGCAATATCGGAAATAATATAACCCGGCAGAACCTTAATTGTCAAATAGGTTATTACTGCAGTGCAAAATGTCGCGAAAACAACACGTATGCTCTTTCTTGCAAATATTTTTTTACCGGCAGTATGCAGTAAAGCAGCCGCAAGCGCAATGATGCTGCTGCCCAAAATTTGACCGCCTAAAGTAACAATGTGAAGTGAACTCGTTGCATCAAATAAAAAGAAATAGAACAAGCCTAGGGCAACAACCCTCAATAAAAATCCGCACATTATGTCCTCCACCTATTATTACAGAAGGAAGGATGCTCCGCAAGCGAAACATCCTTCCTCAGAATTATGCCTTTTCAAATTGATCCTTACTAACACCACAAACCGGGCAAACCCAGTCATCAGGCAAATCTTCAAATTTTGTGCCTGGTGCAATACCACTGTCAGGATCACCAACCGCTTCGTCATACACATAACCACAAACAATACAAGTCCATTTCTCCATAAGGTCAACTCCTTTTAAAGAACTTCGAGGTTATTATAACATAATGCATATGCATTCGCAATTAATTATCATTACAAAATAGTTTCTCTTTTTGCCTCTAAGTCCATGCGAAAGAAATCATAAATCTTTTGGGCACTAGCTTTATTCATACCTGCTACGCCTGCCAAATCTTCCATTTCAGCTGCCTTGATTGCTTCGAGCGAGCCAAAATGCTTCCATAAAGCTTCTCTTCGCTTAGGCCCAATACCCTCGATATGATCAAGAATGGAGACAAGATTTCTTTTGCCGCGCAACTTGCGGTGATAGGTTATTGCAAAGCGATGTGCTTCGTCCCTGATGCGCTGAATAAGCTTTAAGGCATCAGAATCCTTGGAAAGCATAATACTTTCATGTGCGCCTTCTACAAATATTTCTTCTTCTCTCTTAGCTAGGCCAATGACAGGCAGCTCATGCAGTCCCAATCCTCTGATAACTTCAAGTGCTGAACTAAGCTGGCCTTTGCCGCCATCAATAATAACCAGGCTAGGCAAATCTTTGATATCCCGATAGCGCCGATAAACAACTTCCTGCATTGATTTAAAATCGTCAGGCTTACCTTCGGTTGAACGAAGCTTGTATCTTCGATAATCTTGCTTGCTCGGTTTACCATTACGGAAAACAACCATAGAAGCAACAGTCTCACTGCCCTGCGTATGCGATATATCGAAGCAGTCCATTCTTTCCAAAGTTTGTGGTAAATGTAAGGCAAGGCGAAGATCTTCAGCAGCCTGCTCTTCACTTTTCAAGGAAATCTGACCTTTGCGGAGCCTTTCTGCTAAATTCTTTGCAGCATTTTCCTCGACCATTTTTAATAGTTCATATTTCATGCCTTTCTGTGGTTTCAACAGTTCAACTTTTCTTTTGGCTTTTTCTGATAACCATTCAGTCAAAATATCCAGTTCTTCCGTTTCCGGCAAAACCGGCAGAAGAATTTCCCGTGGAATAAAGGTGGCGTCAAGATAATACTGTTTAAGAAACGCAGTTATTATTTCTTCCTCAGTTTCATTATTTTCAGTACTGAGAAAATAACTGTCCCTGCCTACCAGCTTGCCGCTGCGTATGAAGAAAATCTGCAGACAGGTTCCTGTATCATCACTGGCGAGAGCAATTGCGTCTTGGTCGCCACCACCCGTAACTGCTTTTTGTTGTTCATTAAGCCTGTCCACTGCATGAAGTTGGTCACGCAATCTGGCAGCTTCCTCAAAATTATGATCTTCAGCAGCTTCCTTCATACGTTGTTTAAGATCCTTTACCACTTCATTGGTGCGACCTTCCACAAGCATAAGAACAGCTTTGATCATTTTGGCATAATCTTCAGGACTGATATAGCCGGCGCAGGGAGCCAGGCAACGTTTAATATGATATTGCAGACATGGCCTGTCCGGATTCATTTTGCGGCAATTTCTCAGGGGAAACATTTCTCTAATCAATTTTACCGTGGCATGCAAAGCTCCTGCATCCGCATAAGGGCCGTAATACTTGGCACCATCACGCAGAACTCTTCTGGTAACATAAATCCGCGGATACTGTTCCTGAACAGTAACTTTCAGATATGGGTAGCTTTTATCATCCTTGAGACTTATATTGTAGCGCGGGCGATGCTCCTTTATAAGATTACATTCGAGGATCAATGCCTCCAGCTCATTATTAGTAACAATGGTTTCAAAATCATCAATTTTAGCAACCATGGCCTTTACTTTTGGTGTATGCGCTGCCAGATTCCTGAAATAACTGCGTACCCTGTTCTTCAAAACGACAGCCTTACCTACATAGATGATTTTACCTTTATCATCGCGCATAAGATAGACGCCAGGTTTGTCAGGTAAAACTGCTAATGCCTGAGAAATTTTCTCATTCATTCTGTCCACCCATTCTTAGTGGCTGCATCCAAAACCTGCTTGATATACACTGCAGTATAAGACTTCTTGCTTTTTGCTACTTCTTCCGGCGTACCGGTAGCAACAAGCGTTCCACCCTTGTCGCCGCCTTCAGGTCCAAGATCTATGATGTAATCAGCAGTCTTAATTACGTCAAGATTATGCTCAATAACAACAACCGTGTCACCAGACTCAACCAAACGCTGCAAAACCTCCAACAGCTTGTGCACATCAGCAGTATGCAGACCGGTAGTGGGCTCATCGAGGATATAGATAGTTTTGCCGGTACTGCGGCGTGAAAGTTCTGTTGCCAATTTAACACGCTGTGCCTCGCCGCCGGAAAGCGTAGTAGCTGCCTGGCCCAGTCTTATATAACCTAAGCCAACATCCTCAAGCACTTCCATTTTGCGATGAATACGCGGCAAATTTTTAAAAAACTCACAGGCTTCTGAAACAGTCATATCCAGAACTTGAGCAATATTTTTCCCTTTGTAATGCACTTCCAATGTTTCTCTATTATACCGGGAGCCGCTACAAACCTCACAGGGCACATAAACATCAGGCAAGAAGTGCATCTCTATCTTATTCATGCCATCGCCACGGCAGGATTCACATCTGCCGCCCTTAACATTAAAGCTGAAGCGGCCCGGCTTATAGCCTCTCATTTTTGCTTCGTTACTGTTACTGAACAATTCACGAATAAAGTCAAAAACACCGGTATACGTAGCAGGATTTGACCTTGGTGTGCGTCCTATCGGCGACTGATCAATATTAATTACCTTATCGACATTCTCCAAGCCAAGAATCGCCTCATGTTCAGCAGCGTGAAGGCGAGCGCCGTGCAGTTTAGCAGCAAGCGCATTATAAAGTATATCGTTAACCAAAGTACTTTTGCCGGAGCCGGAAACACCGGTGACAACGGTCAAAACACCAAGCGGGAAAGCAACATCAATGTTTTTCAGATTATTAGCACGCGCGCCTTTGACAGTCAGGTAATTGCCGTTGCCCTGGCGACGTTCTTTAGGCACCGGCACAAATTTTCTGCCGCTCAGATACTGTCCCGTAATAGACTTGGCATTTTTCTTAATTTCTTCCACTGTTCCCTGAGCAACAACATGGCCGCCATTTTCGCCGGCACCAGGTCCAATATCAATAATCTGGTCAGCCGCATACATTGTTTCTTCATCATGTTCGACGACCAGCAAAGTATTGCCCAAATCGCGCAGATGTTTTAGGGTTTCCAGGAGTTTACCATTGTCACGCTGGTGCAAGCCGATACTAGGCTCATCAAGGATATAGAGAACGCCAACCAAGCCCGAACCAATCTGCGTGGCCAACCTGATACGTTGTGCCTCACCGCCGGATAAACTGCCGGAAGCGCGGTCAAGTGAGAGGTAGTCGAGGCCAACGTCATTAAGAAAATGTAGTCTGGCAAGAATTTCCTTCAAAATCTGACGCGCAATAATTTGCTGTCTCTCTGTCAATTCCAGCGCGTCAAAAAATTTTATACAGTCTCTGACGGTCAGTGATGTTACATCGCAGATGTTTTTGCCGCCGATAAGAACCGCCAAAGCCTCCGGTTTTAACCTTTTGCCATGACATTCAGGACAAGGAGTGCTGGCCATAAAGCTTTCAATGTCAAGGCGCATACTCTCTGACATGGCCTCTCTGTGACGTCTTTCCAGCAAAGGAATGATGCCTTCAAAAGCTGTTTCATGATGCCTTATTTCGCCTTGTAAATTTTCATAAAGAAAAGCAAATTTTACACCATCACTTCCATAAAGAAGTATCTGCTGCAATTTCTCCGGCAATTCATTCCAGGTAGCGTCTAAGGTAAAATTATATTTCTCTAATACTGCAGCAACTTGTTTCATAAAATAGGAGTTGACGTTATTGCTGACTGCCGCTATTAATCCTTGAGCGAAAGTTTTGCTGCCATCAGGAATAACAAGCCGCAAATCAATTTCAAGCTTCATGCCAAGACCAGTGCAAACCGGGCATGCTCCGTAAGGATTGTTAAAAGAAAACAGCCTAGGTTCAATTTCCGGCAAATTGATATCACAATCGCTGCAGGCAAAATGCTCGCTAAACATTAAAGTACTGCCGCCGATAACCTCGATTTCGACAAGACCTTCGGCTAACCCTAAAGCTGTTTCCACAGAATCTGCAAGTCTTTGTGTGATGCTTTTTCTGACAGCTAAACGGTCAATAACAACAGCGATATCATGTTTTTTCTTTTTATCCAGCACAATTTCTTCGTCAAGAGTCCTTACTTCACCATCTACGCGCACGCGAACATAGCCGGCTTTTCTCATGTTTTCCAGCATTTTTTGGTGCTCGCCCTTACGTCCTCTGACCAGTGGTGCAAGAACCATGAATTTGGTTCCTTCCTCCATTACCAGTACCTTATCAACGATTTGTTCAACAGTTTGTCTCTCAATCACCTTTCCGCATTTCGGGCAGTGGGGTACGCCTGCGCGCGCAAAAAGCAAACGCAGGTAATCATAAATTTCAGTAACAGTACCGACGGTGGAACGCGGATTGTGGCTAGTCGTTTTCTGATCAATAGAAATTGCGGGCGATAATCCTTCTATATAATCAACATCAGGCTTATCCATCTGCCCAAGGAACTGTCTGGCATAAGCCGAAAGTGATTCTACATAGCGGCGCTGCCCCTCAGCATAAATAGTATCAAAAGCTAATGAAGATTTACCTGAACCGGAGAGTCCTGTTATTACTACTAACTCGTCACGGGGTATTTCCACTGTAATATTTTTTAGGTTATGTTGGCGTGCGCCTTTGACTATTAATTTTTCTTTCATCTATTTTCTCCTGTTACTTTTAGGCAATAATTTCTGGCCAAGCTCACCTTTAACAATGATCAGGCGGTCCCTATATTCTGCGGCTCTTTCAAAATCTAATTCTTTTGCTGCTATAGCCATATTTTTCTCCAGCTCTTTGGCCAGTTTGCTAAGTTCCTTCTCTGATTGTTTTTTAATTTCCTTGACAGAATAATTTATACTGGTATTTTCTTCACTGACTTTCGTCAGCTTAATCAGCTCACGCACTTGTTTTTTGATGGTCTGTGGTACAATGCCATGTTTTAAATTGTGAGTTTCCTGTTTTGCACGGCGTCTGTCTGTCTCGTCAATGGCTCTTTGCATTGAATCAGTTATCCGGTCAGCATACATAATGACACGTCCATTAACATTGCGTGCTGCACGGCCAATTGTCTGGATCATTGCCGTATCAGAACGTAAAAATCCTTCTTTGTCTGCGTCCAAAATAGCAATCAGGGAAACCTCCGGTAAATCAAGACCCTCACGTAAAAGGTTAATACCAACCAAAACATCGAATTCACCGGCGCGTAAAGCATGAATTATCTCAGCGCGCTCAATCGTAGCTATTTCCGAATGCAGATAGCGAACTTTTACGCCAGCCTTCTTCAGATATTCCGTCAGGTCTTCGGACATCCGTTTCGTCAGCGTAGTGACCAAAACTCTCTCACCGGCAGCAGCTACCTTATTGATTTCCCCAAGCAAATCGTCAATTTGCCCTTTAATTGGTCTAATTTCTATCATCGGATCGAGCAAACCTGTAGGTCTGATAATCTGTTCTACAATACTGTCCGCTTCTTCAAGCTCATATTTTCCTGGCGTAGCCGAAACATAAATTGCCTGATCACGCTGCTCTTGAAATTCATCAAAAGTCAGTGGTCTGTTATCGAAAGCAGAAGGAAGCCGGAAACCATGTTCAACAAGCATAGCTTTGCGGGAACGGTCACCAGCATACATTGCCCTGATTTGAGGTAAAGTTACATGTGATTCATCAATTACTAAAAGAAAGTCTTCCGGGAAGTAGTTGACCAGCGTAAAAGCTGGTTCCCCCGCTTTACGTTTGGCTAAATGGCGCGAGTAGTTCTCGATGCCAGAGCAATAACCCATTTCATTCATCATTTCCAGGTCATAATTCGTCCGTTGCTCCAAACGCTGCGCTTCTAAAAGTTTATTCTGTGCCTTTAATTCCTCAAGTCTTTCTGACAGTTCCTGTCTGATATCGTCCATTGCCCTTACAAGGTTATCCCTGGAAGTAACATAATGGGAAGCCGGGAAAATGGCAGCGTGAGTTCTCCTTGCTAAAATCTCGCCAGTCAGCAAATCTACTTCCAGCAAGTTTTCAACTTCATCATCAAACATTTCTATACGAATTGCTTTTTCATTAAACCCAGCTGGTATGACCTCAATCACATCACCTCTTACGCGGAAAGTACCGCGTTGGAACGCAATGTCATTGCGGCTGTATTGTATTTCGACAAGCTTCTTCAAAATAACCTGACGATCTATTTGCTGTCCCACCCGCAATGAAAGCACCATATCATAATAATCCTGTGGCGCACCTAAGCCATAAATACAGGAAACGCTGGCAACAACAATCACGTCACGTCTTTCAAAAAGTGCACTTGTTGCGGAATGGCGAAGTTTATCTATTTCGTCATTAATAGAAGCATCCTTCTCAATATACGTATCTGTCTGCGGAATATAAGCCTCCGGCTGGTAATAATCATAGTAGGAAACAAAATACTCTACCGCGTTCTCAGGGAAAAAGGCTTTGAATTCGCTTGCCAATTGAGCGGCTAATGTCTTGTTGTGAGCAATAACCAATGTCGGTTTTCTCACTTTATTTATGACTTGGGCAATGGTATAAGTTTTGCCAGTACCAGTTGCTCCGATAAGAACTTGTGTTCTTGCTCCATTTTCGATACCACTGGTAAGCTTTTCAATGGCCTCCGGCTGGTCGCCTGCCGGTTCAAAGGGTGCTTTAATGTTAAATTCCATTTTCTACTCCGTAATAATAAAGTTTCTCAATTGAGATTAATTATAGCATTTTTTCTTTCTCTTTCATAGAATTGTGGTGATATTTAAAGGGCGTCCGCAGTAAATGCAGACGCCCTTTAATTTATTTTTTTGCCAATTCTTTTTCCAAATAACTAATTGCTTCATTCAGCTGATTTTCGCCATTTTCACTAGTTGGTTCAACTAAAACATCCGGTTCTATACCGGTGCCGTTGATAGAACGGCCGCTAGGTGTATAATAGCGGGCTATTGTTAATTTCATGCCCGTGCTTTCATCAAGATTGCTAACAGCCTGCACTGACCCCTTGCCAAAAGTTTTAGTCCCAAAAAGTTTCCCTGCCTTCGTGTCCTGCAAGGCACCTGCTACAATTTCCGCAGCGCTTGCTGATCCTTGGTTAACAATTACTGCCACAGGATATTTCGCCTTTTCAAGGCTGGAATATTCGGTAACGCTTTTACCGCTTCTTTCCGTCACAGAAACAATCGGTCCTTTAGGCACCATCAGTTCCGCTACTTTGACGCTTTCACTCAAGAGACCGCCTGGATTATCACGAAGATCAAGTACTAAGCCTTCCATGCCTTGGCCTTCAAGCTCATGGAACTTTTTAATAAAATCCGATCCGGTATTTTCATTAAACATGCCTATCCGAATGTAGCCTATTTTATTACTCTTCATTTCGCCGGCAACAGTTTCCAGTTTGATGTCTGACCTGATTACTCTTACAGTCTTTACTTCGCCGGTAACAGTTTTCAGCTCAATTTCAACAGTGGTTCCTTCTTTACCGCGAATTTGCGCAACCACTTCTTCCAAGGTTTGTCCGGCAGTTTTTTTACCATCAATGGCGGTTATTTTGTCGCCACTTTTTATACCTGCTCTGTCACCTGGCGTTCCTTTGAGCGGTGCAATCACAACAAAATTATTATCCTTCATACCGATGACAACACCAATGCCGCCAAAATGTCCCTCCGTGCTGGTAACCAGTGATTTGAAACTTTCCTCATCGAGATAAACAGAATAAGGATCGCCTAAAGCATTCACCATACCTTTAATAGCACCTTCATACAGTTTGTCATAATCAACGGATTCGATAAAGCTGCTGCGAACTATAGAAAGCGCTCTCATAAATTTTAAGGTTCCCGGTAAGCTGCCCGTTACAGACTGCAGCCCGTAAAGCAACGCAGCAATAACCAAGCTGCAGGAGCAAATGCAAGCAATTACAACCGTAACGATACTAAATCTTTTCTTTAACATGCTCAGGCTCCCCCATTTTTATGGCAAGTAATTCATTGGATCCGTTACTTCACCATGAATACGCACTTCAAAATGACAATGCGGTCCTGTAGAATAACCAGTGCTCCCTGCATAAGCAATCGTCTGGCCTTTTGCCACCTGCTGACCATTATAAACCGCAAGACTGGTATTGTGTCCATACAAAGTAACTAAGCCGCCGCCATGGTCAATCATAACAGCGTTTCCATAACCACCCATCCAATCAGCATAGATTACTGTGCCGGAATTAGCGGCGACTATCGGGTCATTATAATCTGCAGCAATATCAAGGCCGGAATGGAACTTCTGCGTACCAAAAATCGGATGTGTTCGCCAGCCAAAAGGAGAAGTAATTTCACCATAAATAGGCCAGACAAAGGCGCCTGATCCCCTGCTTGCAGACGAGATAGTACCACCGCTTTCCAGATTGCGAATCATATCCGCTATGCGCTGCGATGTCGCCATCAATTCATTGTATTCATCATCCAGACGGCTCTGCTCCGCTACTGCGTCATTATAGGCTGATTCACGTTCCATTGTTTTTTGAGCAACCAATTGCCGCTTAGATGATACTTCACTATGAACAGTCTTAACTCTGGCCATATTACTTGCCAAAACTTCCTGAGCTGCTTCCAGCTCTGCTTTTTTCTTTTTCAAGTCGGCAAGCAAGGAAACATCATTGGCAATGATCTTTTTCAACAAATACATGCGCGAAGAAAAATCCGAGAAATCTTTTGCACCTAACAAAACATCAAGATAATTAATCTGTCCGTTAATGTAAATATCTTTCAAACGTCCGCGATAAACGGCAACTCGTTTATCAACCTGTTCTTTTTTTCTATCCAAAGCCACAGTATTATTTGAAATCTTATCTTCCAGGTCTTCGCGTTCTTCTTCAACCGTAGCAAGCTCGTGCTGCGCTTCGCTGAGCTGTGACTGCGCCTCAAGAAGTTTGTCTGTTGCCGAAGCAACAACCTGCTTGGCATTTTCACGTTCCACATCTTTGTTATAAAGCTGCTGTTGAATGCTTTCCAATTCAGCTTGTTTATCTTCTATTGATGCTGCACCAACCGGCGCAACCAGATTAAGAAAAAATGTTGCGGCCAAAAACACAGCTATTATATCTTTCTTTAACATAGATGCCTCCGACATTAAACTTTCAAAAATTTACGCAGAGATATGCTGCTGCCTGCAGCCCCGATGGCCGTACCAATAACTATTAGGGTTAAATCTATATACAGCAATAACGGCCAGGTAGGAAGAAGCGGGAAAAAAGCAAGAGTTGCGTGCACACTGTTTAAGATAGCACCATATACCTGATTAATAACAAGCGTAGCAACTAATGCTCCTGTAAAACCCAGGAACATGCCTTCCAATAAAAAAGGCCAACGAATGAACCAGTCAGTAGCACCAACGTATTTCATTATTGTTACCTCCCTGCGGCGGGCAAAAACTGTGATACGTATCGTATTGACAATAATAAAGAGAGTAGCCATTGCTAACAGTAGAACAAGCAATATACCGCCAAGTCTCATTATCTTTGTTAGTCTGAAGATGTTTTCGACAACTTCCTGTCCGAATTTGGCAGTCTCAACGCCATTAAGGTCGTCAATTTTTGGTGCCAGTTCACTGATGCGTTCCGGTTTATCTACATGTACTTCAAAAGAATAAGGGAAAGGATTTTCATCACCCATAAAATCAAGCAGATTACTCTGGCTGCCTAATCTATCCTTAAATCTTTCTAAAGCTTCATCTTTAGTAATATTCTTCACGCTGGTAACACCCGGCAAGGCCTTCAGTGTTTTTTCAGTGGCTTTCAGAGTCTCAGAACTAGCTGAATCGGACATATATACAGAAATCTGAACCTGCGTTTCTAAAAACTTGGCTACATGATTAGTATTGAAAACCATAACCATAAAAATACCGAGAACCAGCAGCGAAAGCGCTACTGTTGAAACTGAAGCAAGACTCATCAGCTGATTGCGTTTTATTGACTTAAAAGTTTCCCTGACAAAATACTCTTTAGTGCTCAGACTCATATCCGTAAACTCCCTTGGCATCATCTCTGACGATTACGCCATTTTCTATTGCAATTACGCGTTTACCCATGGCATCTACAATCTCTTTGTCATGAGTTGCCATTACTATTGTCGTACCACTTTCATTGATACCTGTAAAGATACGCATGATATCCTTACTCGTTTCCGGATCCAGATTACCAGTAGGTTCATCGGCAATTACCATGATAGGATCATTAACAATTGCCCGGGCAATAGCTATTCTCTGCTGCTCGCCACCTGATAGTTCTGCCGGATAAGCATTGGCGCGGTTTTTTAGGCCAACAAGTTCTAAAACTGTCATTACACGCCGTCTGGTCTTAACCGCTGGAGATTCAATAACCTGCATGGCAAAAGCAACATTGTCATAAACGGTACGGTCAGGTAAAAGACGGTAATCCTGGAAAATAATACCTAGCTGTCTCCGCAAAAAAGGAACTTCCTTATCGGTCAAAGCCAGCACGTCGACACCGTCAACATAAATTTTACCGGTAGTAGGCAACACTTCTTTGAAGAGCATCTTGATAAAGGTAGACTTACCTGCGCCACTAGGCCCAACTATGAAAACAAACTCGCCTGGCTTTATGTGCAAATCAATATTTTTTAAAGCCACTGAACCATTACGATAGGTTTTACTGACACCACTCATTAATAGCAAGGCAAGGCCTCCTTCGTTTTATCATTTTTTTAACAAACCAACCGCACGCGCAGCATTTCGCTGAGTTTCCTCACGCAAGGCTTGTATTTTAGTATTCTGCTTTTGCGGAACTTGCCGCCACATTCTTGCAGTTTCACGCAGGATATCTTCACTGGTTATCTTATCTATGCTGCCCGCAACGGTTCCTTCCATTCCTTTGACAAAACGATCAACCTTTGGGTCATAGGAAACAGCTAAAAACGGTACGCCTGCCAGTGCCGAAAAAACTAGAGCGTGCAGCCTCATACCTATCAAAAAGTCAAGATTACTGATAAGAGAAACATATTCTTCCGTCGTGTATCCTTCTTTAAGAATAATGGTATCCGTTCTGTCTGGCATAAGAAATGCAATTTCCTGGGCAATTTTCGTGTCAGCCGGGAACTGTAAAGGCACAAAAACAATGTAGGCATTGTATTGTTTACGAAGCTTAAAGGCGGCCTCGGCAAATACGCGCATGAATCTTTGCTCTCCTGCCCAATGTCTGACCGCAATACCGATAATCGGTTTGTCACCCTCCAGACCATTTTCCTGAAGAATCTGTCTGCCAATATCTTTTCGATCAGCAACTAATGAAAAGACGGCATCAGCAGTAACCATTATCCTGTCAGGCGGCAAGCCCATTTCCATTAATTCATCATAAGAGCCATCATCCCTTACTGTAATGAGGTCTGCTTTTCTGCAGACATATTTTGTCAAGCCACGTGCGATTGAAGAATTTATCGGGCCGATACCTTGGGCATAAAGCATGACCTTTTTGCTCAGGAGCTTGGCCAGCATCAGAATGCTTAAGTAATAAAGAATACTACGTTTGCTCGTTACATCCTGCAGGAGGCTGCCGCCGCCGGATAAAAGCAAATCTGCGCTCAACATTGCTTTGAATATTTGCAAGGGATTAAACCTGTGAATCGAAGTTACTCCGTGTTTTTCCGCTGTGATTTCCGGTTTGCCGGACATAACAGTAATTTCGACATCTTGCCGTTCAGCACGCAGAGCCTCGATAATGGCTGTCAACATTGCTTCGTCACCGGCGTTCGAAAAACCATAATAACCGGAAATCAAAATATTACTCATGTTTCAAGTATCTCCTTTGTAAAGCCTGCAAATAAGGATAGAACATGGCAAATGCAATAAGTACACAGATACCTATTGCTGCTCCCAGCAGGTAGCCATCAATTGCCCGAATATAAGACATAATTATAGGTGTCCTCATATGGGCGAAAGTTTGTACCAATGATCCCTGTCCGATAGTGGCGGCCAAGATAAAAGCAACACTGAGAAGACGTGGAAATTTATTGTAGACTGCAAACGCAGCCAAGTAAAAGGCTGGGTGTCCAACCATAAATTCTTTTTCACGCGGACGCGCCTTCATCATTTCTTCAAGGAAAAGTCTTAATTTCACTTCGATGTCCGGCACCGGTACTCCGGCTGTATGCCCAGAACGGCCAATAAATACCCAGGCAATAAAAGCAAAAACGATCAGGGCAAAAACTACTTTCAAAGTTATTGGACGGGAAAGGATATTCTCTATTCTGGTAATTACATTTTTACTATCGTCATCACCTTCAAACAAAGAATACCTTCTGACGCACAGGAAAAACATCAAGAGTATAGGCAAAATAAAGGTCAGCTTAACGCCTTTATAAATATCAATCTCCATCAGGAAGCGAACATCCCCAAGAATTGCTCCGACGAACGAAGCACCAACGAGTGAAATTGCTATAGCCAGAGCCAGCTGCCAGGTAGCTGCAAAAAGGACAGCCGTTAAAGGCTTACCGCCTCCACGGTAATTATCCCAGATATTGAGAATATAGTTCAAGGAAAGCACTGGAATAACGGTAGCCGCACATAATGCAAGCACTTGCCTTGCCAATAGTCCTTTAGCAAACAAGATTGCCGCGCTGAAAAGGAGGCCAGCAGCCAATAGTAAAAGATACTGGTGCTTCTTCTTAATTTCAATAAGTTGCGTAAGATAAAGTGTGCCGGCTGCCATGATACCAAAGATGATTGGTATAAACAACAGGCGATTAGGCATATATTCTGAAAAGATACCTGCCTTGCCGATGTTGAAATTCCTCGCTTCGACACTTTTCGTAATATCTTCTACGTAATCCAGATTAGTTTGCAGCAAGGTCTTGCCATCCTGTGGTTCCAGGAAGGTCTTAACATAATTTATTCTGATATTACGTTCTTCATCGGTCAAAGCCCAACGCTGCATTGCCTCATTAACTTTGAGCTTCTTTTGCTCTGCTTTATCAATAACGTAAGTACGCGCCCCTTTATAATCCATCAGTTCGGCCATTGGTACAAGCCCCTCCAATGGTACAAACTGAAGCTGAACAATATTTTCGACCATCGCCAGCGTAATACCACGTTTAAGAAGATTTTCTGCTACATAGTCAAGATTTTGCTTATAACCAAGTATTGTTTTGCCGCTGCCGGCAAAAGCCGATATCTTAGCACCGGATTTGTCCAGGCGGTTGAAAAAGCCATCAATTTGCTCACGTTCAGGTGCGGAGGCCATATTATAGCCATGCCCATAATTTACAGGTCTGGCAATAACCATGAAGCCAAGATTTTTGGCGAGCTGCAGTTCTTCTGAAGACAAGCCGAGATCCATTTGCAGAATGCCTTTTTGTTCGCCATATGCTTCGCCTTCAACAAGCTTGGTATCACCTTTTACCTCTATAACTTTCGGTGACTCTGAAATAACATGAACAAGGTCTTTACCGAAACGTAAAGTAAGATCTTCTTCCACATCCTGCATGGTAAGAGGCGACGAACCTTCAGTAACATAAGCAGCATTCGTCAAAATCTTCCCTTTAACGATCAAATCCTGCCATATACCACTCTGTATCTGATTAGTATGATAGGCATGCAAAAGCTCAGAGCCAGTAACTACCGTTACCTTACCTTTGTCGCCAAGTTTCTGCAAGGTTGTGTCAAAAAGGATCAGACTGGTAACACCGCGATCTTTGAACATCTTGAGTACATTCTCTTCAGGCACACCTTCACCATGTGCCATTCTGGCAATACTCTCGTATTCCATAGCCATTTCCACAGTTCGATTTGCCTGTTCTACAGAATGACGCTGGAAATTCAAAAGAACTGAAAAAACTAGCGCGATCGCCATTATAATAATTAAAACCGGATTATAACAGGTTTTTCTCAACAAAATCTCCACCTATTCCAATTCTTCTGCATGATTATTTTATCTTCTGCAAACTACGTAAGTATGCTTCGACAAAAAGTTCCAGATTGCCATCCATGACAGACTGTACATTGCCTGTTTCAGCACCTGTCCTGTGGTCTTTAACCATATTATACGGGTGAAAAACGTACGACCTTATCTGACTGCCCCATTCTATCGCCTGGTATTCACCGGCAATATCAGATTTCAGTTCAGCTTGTTTTTGTTTCTCATATTCAAATAATTTAGCGCGTAACAACTGCATGCAACGCTCTCTGTTCTGTATCTGGGAACGCTGATTCTGGCACTGTACTATAATTCCCGTAGGAAGATGTGTCATGCGTACAGCGGAATCTGTTTTATTAATATGTTGCCCGCCCGCGCCACTGGCACGATAGGTGTCAACTTTCAAATCTGCAGGATTGATATTGATTTCTACTGTATCATCAATTTCCGGCATAACATCAACTGCGGCAAACGAAGTATGTCTGCGCGCATTGGAGTCAAACGGAGAAATACGGACCAAACGGTGCACGCCTTTTTCCGATTTCATATAACCATAGGCATTATGCCCATTAATACCAAGTGTAACGCTTTTAACACCAGCCTCATCTCCTGGTTGGTAATCAAGAACGTCAACACTGTAACCAGAACGCTCTGCAAAGCGTCCAAACATTCTGAGCAGCATGGATGTCCAATCCTGAGCTTCTGTTCCGCCTGCACCGGCGTGCAAGGTCAAAATGGCATTGTTCGCATCATATTCACCTGACAAAAGCATGCCTAGCTCCAGATGTTCGATGTCAGCACGTACAGACGTCAATGATTGCTCAATTTCGCCTACAATATCTGCGTCTTCTTCTTCCATCGCTAGTTCCAGCATAACTTCCAGATCTTCTGATCTTCTTTCCAAAGACCGGAAAATTCCTACTTCATCTTTTAGCTGTGTAACGACTTGTGCTACTTTTTGCGCTTCTTCCGGGTTATCCCAAAAACTAGGTTCCCCCATTTTATGTTCTAATTCAGCAATGCGGTCCTCTTTGCGAGCGACGTCAAAGAGATCCCCTCATTTCATCTAACTTCTGCTTTAAATTATTTATTTCTGGTCTATATTCTTCTATAAGCAAACGTTTCACTTCCTTTAACAGTTTATTTCCAATAAATAACCCAAGCGAAGCCGAAACCTTAATAAGTTCCGACTTCGCTCAGTTCGCTATTTGTCACTTCCGCAACAATTTTTGTATTTTTTGCCGCTGCCGCAAGGACATGGGTCATTACGCCCGATAGTCTCTCCTTTGACGACAGGTTTTTTAACGTCTGCCTCGCTATCGCCGCTTGGATTATTGACTGTAGCATTTTGTAAACGGTCTTCAACCTTCGGCTGCGTAACGACGTTTACCCTGTACATATAGCGCACGACATCATCCTGGATAGCGTCAATCATTGCCTGGAACATATCATATGCTTCAAGCTTATATTCAACCAATGGGTCTCTTTGGCCATAAGCACGCAGGCCTACACCTTCACGTAACATATCCATGGCATCAAGATGCTGCATCCAATGGCTGTCCACAACTTTAAGCATTACAAGATTTTCAAGCTCTCTCATAATACCTGGAGTAATTGACTCTTCTCTTTGTTCGTAGTAGTCTACAGCAAGTTTTTGCAAATACTCGTTTAATTCTTCACGGCTGAGAGTTTGTAAATGCTCAACAGTTAAAGTATTAGGAGGTGCATAGAATTCCTCAGCATATGCAATCAAGGCCGGGAAATCCCAATCCTCAGAATAAACCTCTGGCGGAGCATACATTGCCATTGTTCTATCAACAACACGTGTAACCATATCCATGATGTTCTCACGCAAATTATTTTCCACAAGAATCTTTTTGCGTTGAGCATAAATAACTTCACGCTGTTGATTCATAACATCGTCGTATTCCAAAACATGCTTACGCATATCAAAGTTGCGTGATTCAACTTTCTTCTGTGCTGATTCAATAGATTTTGTTACCAGACTATGTTCAATCGGTTCATCCTCTTCCATACCCAGCTTATCCATAATACTGGAAATATTATCGGAACCAAACAAACGCATGAGGTCATCTTCCAAAGACAAGTAGAAACGTGTAGAACCTGGGTCGCCTTGACGTGCGCAACGTCCACGCAGCTGGTTATCAATACGTCTGCTTTCGTGACGTTCGGTACCAATAATGTGAAGGCCGCCTAAAGCTGGAACCCCTTCGCCGAGCACAATATCTGTGCCACGGCCTGCCATATTGGTAGCAATCGTAACTGCTGCGAATTGCCCTGCGTCAGCTATGATTTCGGCTTCCTTCTCGTGGAATTTAGCATTCAAAACGTTATGGGCTATTCCACGTTTTTTCAAAATATCAGAAAGCTCTTCAGACTGAACGATTGAGGTCGTACCAACCAAAACAGGTCTGCCTGTTTTATGGCATTCTTCGATTTCGTTAGCAGCTGCCTTATATTTAGCTTTCTTTGTTTTATAAATCACATCCGGATAGTCAATACGTTGATTTGGCTTGTTGGTAGGAATTACTATTACATCCAGGCCATAAATCTTTTGGAACTCCTGTTCCTCTGTTTTAGCCGTACCAGTCATACCGGAAAGCTTATCATACATACGGAAGTAATTCTGGAAAGTTATAGTAGCAAGCGTCTGGCTTTCACGTTCAACTTTAACGCCTTCCTTAGCCTCAATTGCCTGATGCAGGCCTTCTGAAAAACGACGCCCGAACATTAGACGACCGGTAAATTCATCAACAATGATAACTTCACCATCTTTAACTACATAATCCCTATCACGGTGCATGATTGCTTTTGCCTTCAAAGCCTGCATTAATTGATGAGAGAAATCGATGCTGGCTTCACCGGCGTACATGTTAGAAACGCCAAGCATTTTTTCTGCTTTGGCAATACCAACCTCCGTAGGAGCAGCTGTTTTCAGTTTTTCGTCAACCGTATAGTCTTCTCCCTCGACCATTTGAGCAACAACACGTGCCAATACTTTGTACAGGTCTGTAGATTTTTCGCCCGGGCCAGAAATAATCAATGGTGTCCGCGCCTCGTCAACAAGAATGCTATCCACCTCATCGACAATTGCGTAATTAAGAGGTCTTTGTACCATCTGGTCAAGTGCAACGACCATGTTGTCACGCAAATAATCAAAGCCAAATTCATTATTAGTGCCGTATGTTATATCCGCGGCATAAGCAGCTTTTCTTTCGGGGAAATCAAGTCCATGAATGATCAAGCCTACAGAAAGGCCTAAAAAATTGAAAACTCTGCCCATTTCCTGGCTGTCACGACGAGCCAGATATTCGTTGACGGTAACAACATGCACGCCCTTACCTGTCAGAGCATTCAAATAGGCTGGCAGTGTTGCAACCAAAGTTTTACCTTCACCTGTACGCATCTCTGCAATCTTGCCACGGTGCAGGACACAGCCGCCGACTATTTGTACATCAAAATGGCGTAAACCAAGAACACGCTTGGACGCTTCACGGACAACCGCAAAAGCCTCCGGCAGAATGTCATCCAATGTTGCGCCCTTAGCAAGCCTGTCTCTGAATTCAGATGTTTTTTCCGCAAGACTGGCATCACTCATATTCTCTATATCTTTTTCTAAAGCATTTACTGCATCAACATATACTTGAACGCTTTTTAATTCTTTTTCATTCGGATCACCGAAAATTTTTTTCATTAAACCTTCGAGCAACACAATCACTCCTCATTTTTCGCACTAAATCAGCCTACGCTCAATAGTAAATTTTAACAGAACAGGCAGTAAAAGTCAAAAAACCCGGGATTTTCATCCCGGGTTTTTGTAACATTTTCATGAACTTATTTTAATTCAGGAGACAGTAAACCATAATCACCATCTTTGCGACGATACACAACATTTACAGCTTCAAGCTCTTCATCAAAAAATACGAAGAAATCATGGTTTAAAAGGTTCATCTGCATAATTGCTTCTTCAACACCCATCGGGCGCATAATGAAGCGTTTATTTCTGACGACTTTAAATTCAGGCTCTTCAGCTGGAACAGCAGCTACAACAGGCGCTTCCTCACGGAAGTTATTGTATCTGCCTCTCATCAATTTTGTTTTATATTTATGAATCTGGCGCTCAATTTTCTCAATTACCAGATCAACAGAAGAGTACATATCCTTTGTCGTTTCCTGCGCTCTGAAATTTACGCCCCCTGCCGGGAAAGAAATCTCTACTACGCAATCACCAATGCGTTCGCCTTTAACGCTATCGCCTTTCTCTACTCTCATAAGTGCAGAAATATCACCAATATTTTTAAATTGTCTTGTAACTTTTAAAACTTTTTTCTCAACATAATCTTTTAATGCTGGTGTTACATCGATGTTTTTACCACGTACATTTACTGTCATAGTCAAAACCTCCTTCTATAAAAAACAAAGCCAACTTCACTTTGTTTATTTCTTGTTTTATAGATTCGCCGTCAGTTAAAGTATTCCTTCTCTGAACAGAGGAAAACCCTGTTTTACTGCAAATTCAGGCCTTGAGAGGTTAAAATATGAAACAATTGAAACAATGTACCATTTAAAGAATTTTTGATAAAAAACTCTTGGTCCGTTCTTCTTTAGCACAGGAGAAAATAGCCTCGGGAACGCCCTGCTCAACTATTTTGCCGCCATCGACAAAAATAACCCTGTCGCCAACTTCACGTGCAAAACCCATCTCATGAGTTACAACAACCATGGTCATGCCTTCCTGTGCAAGACCCTTCATGACATCCAGAACCTCTTTGATCATTTCCGGATCCAGCGCAGAAGTAGGCTCATCAAATAATAAAGCTTTAGGTTTCATTGCTAAAGCACGTGCAATAGCGACCCTCTGCTGCTGTCCGCCGGAAAGCTGTTCTGGGTAAGCATTTGCTTTGCTTTCCAGACCCACCTTTACCAAAAGGGCAAGCGCATTTTTTTGAGCTTCTGCTTTTGTCAGATTACGTACTTTCATTGGTGCCAGCAAAAGATTTTCCATTACCGTCATATGCGGAAACAAATTGAAGCGTTGAAAAACCATACCTACCTCACGGCGAATAGCATTGATATTGGCTTCACCACTTAGCTCAATGCCATCAACAGAAATTGTTCCCGAAGTAGGTTCCTCCAGATAATTAATGCAGCGCAAAAGCGTGCTCTTGCCGGAACCGGAAGGTCCGATGATTACAACTACTTCTCTTTCAGCGATTTCCAGGTCAATTCCCTGTAAGACTTCCAAAGTGCCAAAACTTTTATGTAAATTAGTAATCTTAATCATTTCGTCTGGTACCTCCGCTCCAAATATGCCACGAAGCGTGAAATTGTAAATGTCATTATCAGATAAATAAATGCTACCGCAAGCCAAATTTCGAAAGATGCATAAGTACGTGCAATAATCAGCTGGCCTCTTCTCGTCAATTCCTCAAATCCGATAACAGAAACCAATGAAGAGTCCTTAAGCATAGCAATAAATTCATTCCCCAAAGGCGGAATAATTCTTTTAAAGGCCTGGGGCATAATTACATACCGCATTGTCTGGTACCAACTTAAACCAAGTGAGCGACCGGCTTCTGTCTGTCCAATATCAATGGATTGGATACCACCGCGAAATATCTCAGCGATATAGGCTCCGCTGTTGATAGAACAAGCAGCAATGGCTGCAATAAATGGATCAATGCGTGAACCTGTCAATATTGGCAACGCAAAATAAACGAGGAAAATTTGTACCAACAGAGGCGTACCACGAATGAAGTCCACATATATGTTAGCAAGATATTTAACAATTTTGATAGAAGCCAAACGGGCAACACCAACAATCATGCCTATGAGAAGACCGAGTCCAACGCTCAAGGCTGTAATCTGTATGGTAATACCGGCTCCCTGCAAAAGAAGAGGAAATGCCTTTTGTATTATTTCAAAATTCAAATCCACGCAAACACCAACTTTCAAAAAAAGATATCAATTGAAAAACAAATAGGGCAACAAATAAAATCGGAGCACATCCTGGCAACACGCTGCGATGTACTCCGGTTTTGAAAATAACTTGATTATTTTACTTGTTCGCCAAACCAAGTTTTATAAATTTTGTCGTATTCGCCGTTCTTTTTCAGTTCAGCCAAGGCTTTATTAATATCGCCAGCTAGCTTATCATTACCTTTTTTCACAGCTATTGCATATTCCTCAGCAGTTACAACCTTGCCAACCATCTTGGCAAAATCTTTACCGCCACCTTGTTGCAGGAAGTATGCAACTACAGGCAAATCGTTAACTACTGCGTCAACGCCGCCATTTTTCAATTCCAGAGCAGCTTCTGTATTGGTATTAAATTCTACTACTTTTGCATCAGCAATCTTATGGGCTTCCATAGCGCCTGTAGTACCAATTTGTACAGCTATTTTTTTGCCTTTCAGACTTTCTATACCAGTAATAGCAGTTTCATCCTTACGTACCATGACAGATAAGCCGGATTTATAATAAGGCTCACTGAATTTAACACTATTTGCACGTTCAGGCGTTACTGTCATACCAGCCGCAACAGCATCAATATTACCTGCATTAAGCGCAGGAATCAAGCCATCAAAGCCCATGCTAACGATTTCTACTTTCATACCAAGCTGTTTACCAATCGCACGTGCAAGATCCATATCGAAACCGGTATAGTCTTTACTGCCTTCTTTTTGGAACTCAAAAGGAGCAAAAGTTGGTTCCGTACCAACACGCAAAACCTTTTGCTCAGCCTTTTTATCGCCGCCGCAGCCTGCCATCAACAAACCTAGAGCAAAAATAAGAGCCATTGCTGCAAAAAAACCTTTTTTCATTTACCTTCCCCCTAGCGTTTTTATCTTCGCTAATTATACAACCAAAAGACGGGGAAGTGCAACATTTTTAGCACTCTTTGCTTTTCTTATAATAGCTATTCCTTATTTTTTAGGCAGCTCGCCGAACCATTTTTTGTATAATTTATCGTATTCGCCATTTTGTTTCAAAGTTTCAAGAGCCTTGTCAACATCCTTTGCCAAAGCAGTGTTGCTCTTAGCTACAGCAATGCCATAGTCCTCAGAGGAAAGGGTTTTGCCAACAATTTTAGCAAAATCATTGCCGCCCTGTTGTAGGAAATATGCCTCAACAGGCAAATCACCAATGACAGCGTCTACAGCTTTATTTTTTAATTCGAGACAAGCTTCACCATTAGTATTGAAGGAAGTAATCTTTGCTCCTTCGATTTTTTCAGCTTCCATCGCACCAGTAGTACCAATTTGTACAGCAATTTTCTTGCCTTTGAGATCTGCAACATCATTGACTGTATTATTGTCTTTGTTAACTACTATGGCAAGGCCTGATTTATAGTAAGGTTTGGAGAAATTAACTTTTTTTGCACGTTCATCAGTGATAGTCATACCGGCAATAGCCACATCAATATTTTTAGCATCAAGAGCCGGGATCAAAGCGTCAAAACCCATACCTTGGATAGTACATTTTTCATAACCCATTTGTTTAGCAATAGCTTGGATGAGATCAATGTCAAAGCCGACAAAATCTTTGGAATTCTCTTTTTGGAACTCAAAAGGCGCAAAAGCCGGCTCCGTTCCAACGATTAGTTCCTTTTTCGCATTGCTTCCGCCGCAGCCTGCAACTAATAAGGCAAAGACGAACATGCACAAACAAATAATCTGTAATTTCTTTTTCACAAAAGATACCCCCTCAATTAATATTTATTCTTAAAACTTCTATTATTATAAGCCATTTAAGAAAAAAAACAATACCTTTTAAATGTATACATAAATATCATTTAAAGGTATTGATGGTTGAATAAATACGATATAAAAGAAAACAACTCAGCTGACCTGGTTTTCGCCCCCACACTCGCCTGCAGGAGGTTTCGCTCCTAAGCGTTCTCGCTCCCCACTACTACCCCTCTCGTTCTTCACGGCAGGACTTACTTCTAAGCTGCACCGTGCTCACAATACTTTGATTGCTTACGTGGATCGTTTTGCCTGCAACTGGCATCGACTTGCAACCACAGACCTGAGTTGTATCTCTTCGCCTATTATAATTTCAAGTTGTCGAAATAGCAAGAAAAATATACTTAAAAGTAGGTATATAGCCGGTAAACGCAAATATCAACAGTCTTTAACCATATTTTTTTCGCAACATTGGCGTCTAAGACGTTTCTTTTGCTTCTTTTTGTAGTATACTGTATTTGGTTACATTAATTAGTTAAGGACGGATCGACATGCTTACAATTCCACAGTTCCTTGAATTTCCCAACGACGGGAAGACGAAGGAGCTATGCAATTTTTTCTTATCCATTTTGGAACAAAAGAATAAAACATTGTATTTGCATAGCCAGCAGGTAAGCAATTACTCCGTCAGCATATCTGCTAAAATGGGTCTACCCTTTGATGAAGTAGCCTGTATCAAAACAGCCGCACTTCTGCATGATATTGGACATTTGGCAGTACCTAACACCATTTTAAGTAAATATCCTTATCTAAGTACGCGCGAGTTCTCAACCTACAAGAATCATTCTTTGGCAGGAGCTAGCATGCTGGAAAACATACCAGAGTTCTCTCATATTATGAAGATTATCCTGTGTCACCATGAAAATTGGGATGGTACTGGCTACCCCAAACGTTTAAAAGGCGTTAACATTCCCTTAGGTGCACGCATTATCGCCGTAGCCAATCATTACGACCGTATAATCAATCCCTGTACAGAGCACTGGCAGAAATCCCATGCTGATGCAACCCGTGAGTTACAGGACCGAGCGGGTCTGAGCTTTGACCCGGATGTAGTCCATGCTTTTCTAAAATCAGTCATATCTGCAAAAAAATAACATTCCGCTTTCCAATGTGAAAACGGAATGTTTTTTATTTATCGTTATCGGCACCGCCGGCAAATGCTATTGCCCAAACATTACTGGCTCCTTGTTTGCGAAGAATATGAGCCGCCTCTTCAGCGGTCGCGCCACTGGTAAAGATATCATCAACCAGTAAAATAGACTTGCCTCGGATATCCCTGATCGTGTTAAAACAACCGCGCACATTTTTACGACGATTGCTTCGATCCAACCCATATTGAGGTTGCGTCGAACGAATTCTTGCCAGTGCCTCAAGCCAAATAAAACCTTGTTCCTGCGACCACTCGCTGAAAATACCCTGAGGCACATCATAGCCGCGCTGAGCTACACGTTTTCTGTCTGTTGGTATCGGAACAACAACTATATTTTCCGGCAAATTCCACATAGCACAAACACGCTTTGGCGTTTCCAGTATTGACATTTCCTCAGCCATAGCAGCAAGCAGCCTTTTCTTCCCGTGAAATTTTACTTCATGCAGAGCTTCCTTTATGCCCGCATCATAACGATAAAACAAGCATATGCTTTCAATGTCAGGACAGGAATAAGTTCTCGGCTGCAATATCCTGAAATCTTGAAGCTTTTTTCTGCAAGAAGGACATAACACTCCTGCAGAAATTCTTTGCCTGCATTCAATACAAACAGGTGGGAAAAAGATATCTATAAGCAGTTGCCAAAAACTGGACACTTAACTTCGCCTCTAGACTATTAAACGAGATTGCTTTCTTCCTGCATTCTTTCCGCCAGCAAGGAGTAACGCTTTCTCATGTCGTCTTTGCTGACGGCTGTATTCACTGCCGCACGGCTGCCCACCAGTATTACGCTCTTCTTGGCCCGCGTGACACCTGTATAAAACAAATTTCGCTGCAACAGCATAAAATGGCTGGGAACAAGCGGCATAATGACTGAGGGATATTCACTGCCCTGGGCCTTATGAACACTCATTGCATAAGCCAGCTGCAATTCATCCAATTCGCTCTGTGCGTAATCAACCTTTTCACCCTCTGGTCTTTCCGGGAAAAGAACACTGACGTTAGTCCCGCTAATCCTGTCAATCCTGCCTATATCGCCATTAAAAACATCCTTCTCGTAATTATTGCGAATCTGCATAACCTTGTCGCCCGTCCGCAATAAACCATTAGGCGTCATTATTTCCGTCTTACCGGGTTCTGCCGGATTCATTCTCTCCTGCAGCAGTTTATTCAGATTCATAACACCACATGGATTTTTATGCATCGGCGAAAGAACCTGCACACCTTCCCAACCCTCACTGGCAGTTATTCTCACGTAGTTATCTACTATATACTTAGCTGCTTCTATCTCATCATTGATTTCTGTAAAACAAAAATCATTACATTTATCACATTCCGGCTGCAGTCCTTTGTTGATTCTATGCGCATTTAAGACAATCGGGCTTAACGCTGCCTGACGAAAAATACTGTTTAAGCGAACTACAGGCATCATTTTGCTGCGAATAATATCTTTCAGCACCGTTCCCGGGCCAACTGAAGGTAACTGGTCAACATCGCCGACAAGAATCAGGCGGCAGCCTACTGACACAGCTTTCAGAAGGTTATGGGCAAGTGTAATGTCCAGCATCGAAGCTTCATCAACAATAATTGCATCTGCCTCCAATGGATTTTCTTCATTGCGTCCGAAAAAATAGCCTTCTCCGTTGGGGGTATACTCAAGCATTCTATGAACAGTAGATGCCGGATGTCCTGCTGACTCAGCAAGTCTTCTGGCAGCGCGTCCGGTAGGAGCAGCCAGTAAAATTTTGCAGCCAGCCTTTTCCAGCACAGCTAAAATACCTTTGACAACGGTCGTTTTACCTGTTCCCGGTCCGCCGGTCAAGATAAAGATACCGTGTTCCACAGAAGCACTTATTGCTTCTATCTGCGCCTCCGCTAATTTCAGGCCAGTTTCGCGCTCCCAATTTTCAATTATGGACTGATAATCCACCTTCCATATTCTGTTTACCTTATCACGTAAATACAACAGACGTCTGGCAACACCAATCTCCGCCCGATAAAGATACTCCGGGTAGACCAGGCGTGTACCGGCAAATTCTTCTGTTCTCAATAAGTCATCTTTAATTAGTTTTTTATAAACTTCATAAACCTCAGCGTAAGCAATTTGTAAAAGACGCGCTGTTTCCGTGAGCAATTTATCTTCCGGCAAGCAAGTGTGACCAGCAGAGGCTGTCTGCAGAAGGGCGAATTCAATTCCTGCTTTTATCCTGCTCTCATTTTCTGGTTTAAGTCCCATGGACATTGCCAGTCTGTCGGCCGTACGAAATCCTATACCGGCTACATCATTGGCAAGACAATAGGGATTATCTTCAATCCTTTTCAAAGCTGTATTGCCATATTTCGCTTGTATCTTCGCCGCATAATTTGAACTTATACCATGCTCTTCCAAAAATAGCATCAGCTCTTTCATATCAGAAAGTTCAGCATAAGAAGAGGCAATAGTGACGGCTTTCTTTTTACCGATGCCTGACACTTCTGTCAATCGATATGCTTGCTCACCGATAATTTTAAGCGTATCTTCACCAAACATTTCTACTATTCTTGCTGCCATAGACTTACCAACGCCGCGTACAGCGCCTGATCCTAAAAAGCGCTCAATACCCGCTGCTGATGACGTCTGGATAGTTTGCCAGGCAGAAGCCTGAAACTGTCTGCCAAACTTCGGATGTTCAGTCCAATTGCCTGACAGCCTGACCTGTTCCCCAAGAAAAGGTGCTGACCCTTTATAAACAACTGCAATTCTTTCCATCTTTGCACTGCGAACACGAAAGACGGAAAACCTGCCGTCTTCAGCTTGAAATACTATATTTTCAATTGTTGCTTCCAACTCATCCATACCTTCACCACCATTACCGAACCTATGTTCTTTATTATAGCATACTTCTGGCATCATTTTGACATTCTACAGCCAATAAGCTATAATATAGCGAACATTAGATAATATTATACTTATATTTATATTATTGGAAGGAGTTTTTCCGTGAAATTAAAAGGTGCTCAAATTGCCATAGATATGTACAGCTGCAAAGATGAAATATTATCCGACTGCAAAAAGGTAGAAACAATTTTGCAAAAAGCAGTGGAAGATTATAAAATTGGTGCTTATTCTATTTGCTGCAACGCTGAAGATAATGGGGAATACTCCTTCAGTATCCCTTGCAAACGCGGTCATATCAATCTGCACGTTTACCCTGAACTGGGATTTGCCGCAGTTGATATTTTTACTTGTAATGATGAAGCTGATCCAGACCGTTTGGCAGGATTTATCAAGAAACAATTCTCACCGGATAAATCCAAAATTACTTTTCTGCAGCGCGGAGACTTCGGATCTCAGAACGATATGAAACCAAGACGCAAATCTCAGATTAAACCCATGCATCGCGCCAGAAACGCCGGCAACAGACTACTAGGAATAGTAATGAAGCCGAAATCAGAATAATTAACATATCGGATTAAAATTCCTTGGAGGAATAAATGAAATATTTGTTTTGGGATATCGACGGCACACTTCTTCTTTCTGCCCGTGCCGGTATTGATGCCCTCAAAGAAGCTATACGTATTCGTTACAACTGCAACGACTTTACTTTTTCGCATGAGCTGGCTGGCTGCACAGATTCACATATTATCAAAACAGCCATTATTGATATAAAAGGCAGCTGCAAAGCCGCAGATGCCGCAGGTCTTTTAATTCTCTACTACAGATTATTACCGAAATTTTTGCAATCGCACAAAGGCTGTCTGCTACCTAATGTAAAAAACGTTTTAAACTATCTCGAACAAAATGAGACTGGCTACACTTCAGCGCTTTTAAGCGGGAATGTTGGTCATGCCGCACATATGAAGCTAAAACACTATGGCATTGAAAACTACTTTGACTATAGTCTGAGTGCTTTCGGTGAATTAAGTGAAGATCGTACAATCCTTGCCCAGGCCGCATTTCAAAAACTCTATGTTAAAAATCCGGCCATTAAACCTGAAGAAGTCACCATCATAGGCGATACGCCTAACGATATCAAATGTGCTCACGCCATAGGTGTCCGTTCTTTGATTATTTTGGCCGGCTCTTCTTACAGTGCTGAAGATCTCGCACAACATAAACCATGGAAGATTATCAAGAAATTACCTGATAATTCACAGGATTTTCTGACTGAGCTGGCAGATAGGAGCTAATCATGGGTAAAAAAATATTTGTTTTATCCTTAGTTTTGTTACTAAATACAATGCCTGCTTTAGCTTACAACCAGGCCGATCTTGACAAGCTTCTGACAACCGGCAGTTGTCCTCAAGGTAACCTTGCCGGCGCACAGCTTACCAACGCCAACCTCACGTATGCAGACCTCTCAGGAGCTGATCTGAGTTTTACTGACTTAGAAGGAGCTGCTTTGGAAAGTGCCTCATTGACAGGTGCAAAACTGGTCAAAGCTAACATGAAAAACGTCTATGCCGAAAAGGCCAACCTTACCGGTGCGGATTTGTCACATGCCAATCTAAGAGAAGCGACTTTTTCTCGTGCTGATTTTTCCGGTGTTAATGCATTCCGTACCAGTTTCAGTCATGCAATTATTGACTTTGCCACTTTTCGTTCTGCTGACATCAGGGAAGCAACCTTCGATTATGTAGATGGCTACTCCGCAGATTTTAGCGGTGCTAATCTCGCTAATTCCTGGTTTTACCAGGCTGACTTACGTAAAACAAACTTCACTTCTGCGAATTTATATAATGCTAAATTGCAAAGTGCTTATCTAAATGAGGCTATTTTTAAAAATGCTAATCTTACACAAAGCATGCTGCGTGCTGCTGATTTGACAAAAGCAGACCTTGACGGTGCGCTGCTTTCCAGTGCTGATATGATTGGAGCAAAAACAGAAGATATCCGCTTTGGTAACGCTATTATAAATGATTTGAAAAAATAGGATTATTAAAAAGCAAAAGGGGCTGTAACGAAATAAGGTAATTCCTTTTAAAAAGTCACAGTTTCCTTCAGGCAAGCCTAAGAAAGGAGCCCGGCAATTGCTCTTAACGAGCATTCGTCGGGCTCCTTTCTATTTTGGGGCGAAT
>Ga0183097_10745_pt1 | contig 41262 bp, 45 predicted proteins | sample BioMet8_FD_128883 | JGI IMG/M metagenome (GOLD analysis project Ga0183097, IMG submission 128883) | Microbial communities from bioreactor (seeded with sewage sludge) at Lawrence Berkeley National Lab, California, USA - Biofuel... | ecosystem: Engineered > Bioreactor > Anaerobic > Unclassified ... | reverse complement strand
ACGCCCATATCTTCACCCATGATAATGACGTTTTTATCTTTTTCCATCTCTTCATGCATTGCTTCGCCGATGGCTTTACTTACGCTAATTTTCTTGCTCACCTTGCTACACCCCTTTCGTTATCAGTACCATACTCTTCAGTAATGGCTTCGCTAGGATCCGGATACTCGGACTCTTCAGCAAATTTCAGAGCGTCTGCAATCTCTTTCTTAGCAGCTTCATCAACTTCATCCAGTTCCTTCTCAGTAGCTACTTTCTTTTCTAAGAGAGCTTTTCTAAAGTTAACGATGCAGTCATGCTTGTGAGCTTGTTCCATGTATTCAGCAGGACGATATACTGCAGGATCTCCGCAATAATGGCCTTGATGGCGATAGGTTTGAGCTTCAAGGATATACGGACCTTTGCCGCTTCTGCAATGCTCCAAAGCTTCCTTCATTGCTTCGTAAACTACGATAGGATCGTTGCCATCTACAGTCTTGCCGGGAATGCCATAAGCTTGAGCACGAACGGACAAATTCTCTGTATTGGTAGTACGATGAATTTCAGTAGAAACAGCATACTTGTTACTTTCAATAAAGTAAACAACAGGCAACTTCCAGGTAGCAGCCATATTAATGGACTCATGGAAAGTACCTTGGTTGGAAGCGCCATCACCGAAAATACAAACAGTTACATGCTTATCTTTCCAAATCTTGGAAGCTAAAGCAGAACCGGTAGCAATAGGAATACCACCACCAACAATACCATTGGCGCCCAAATGGCACAAACCTTTAACATCGGCAATGTGCATAGAACCACCCTTGCCTTTGCAATAGCCGGTCTTCTTACCAAAAATCTCAGCCATCATTTTATTTACGTCTCCGCCCTTAGCCAGGCAGTGACCATGTCCTCTGTGGGTAGTGGTCATATAATCGTGCGGCTCCATAGCATGCATAGCGCCGGAAGCACAAGCCTCCTGACCAATGCTTAAATGGATATTGCCGGCCAACATACCTTTCATGAAACAATCAGCGGCAGCTTCTTCGAAGTCCCTGACCCGCACCATGGTGCGATAAAAATCTACTAGCATTTCCTTTGAATACTTAGCCAACTAAATCACCCCTTCTTCAATTTTTGAAACATGCAATACGTGGCTAAATGACACGTGCGATTAAATGGCTTCTCTCCCAAAACAGGCTTGCCCACTCTAAAGTTGTAATACAAGTCCGCTCTAAAAGAAAAGCCATATAATTGTTGAAAATACGGCTTTTCTTTAAACTCTATTTACCACCCAAATTAGGCAAGAACAAGGATAGTTGCGGAATATAGGTAATCAGGAACAAGGCAATGATACCACTGATAAGGTAAGGTCCAATCCTCTTACAAATATCCGTTACAGAAACATGTCCGATATTGCAGCCTACGTAAAGGTTAACACCTACAGGCGGTGTAATCTGACCAATAGCCATGTTTACGGTTAAGAAAACACCGGCGTGAATCAGGTCGCAATGAATAACCTTTAAGACAGGAACAATAATAGGGAGCAAAATGTAGAAAGCAGAGTTAGCATCTAGGAAGCAGCCTGCAATCAAGAAGATGATGTTGATTAAGAACAGGATGACATACGGATTAGTGCTGATACTCAGCATGCCTTCAGACAACTCCTTGGCAACAGAGCTGGTGGTCAAAATCCAGGCATATACGGCTGCAGCAGCTACAATCAGCATAACTGTGGCAGAAGATATGGCAGATTCAATAAAAATATCCTTTAAGTCTTTAATTTTGATTTCTTTATAAATAAACATACCTACAAACAAGCCATACACAACGGCAACGCCGGCAGCTTCAGTAGGAATAAAGATACCTGCATAAATACCACCCAAAATGATAACAGGTGTTAACAGTCCCCAAACTGCATCCTTAAAGGCTGCCATTCTCTGTTGAATGTTCATCTTAGGACGCAGCGCAATAGTATCGTGTCTGGTATCCCAAATAGCACCATAGTAGTAAGCCATACCTACCAAGATACCGGGGATAATACCTGCTGAGAACAACTTACCAACGGACACATCAGTGATGGAAGCATATACAACGAAGGCAATACTAGGAGGAATGATGATACCAATAGCACCGGCAGCACTTACCAGTGCAGACGGCATTGCCTTGCCATAGCCTACCTCACTCATAGCAGGAATAAGGATAGGTCCGATAGCTGCTACAGTAGCAGGACCGGAACCGGAAATAGCAGCAAAGAAGCATGCTACCATTACCACTACGAATACCAAGCCACCTTTTCTATGGCCAACCAAAGCTTGAGCAAAATCAATCAAGCGTTTGGAAATAGAAGCATGGTCCATGATAACGCCGGCCATAATAAAGAAAGGAATAGCTAAAAGTGCAAACTTACCAGTACCGGAATACATGATACCAGGAATAATGGAAAGTGGAAAATCTGCATAAATCAAGCCAATTGAAGCTGCCAAACCCAAAGACACACCAATAGGAACATTCAAGATAACCAACAGGAAAAAGAATCCAAAAAGGATTAGAGTCATCATAAAGCAGCACCTCCATCCTTCTTCTCTTCATTTAAAGCATCTTTTATCAACTTATAGGTAATACCAATAACATGATAACCAATGAAAATTGCACAAACCGGCATTGCCAAACCCTGTACATACTGGGGCATACCCAATACAGGAGTGGAAGAACCCATTTCAATCTGGCTCTGTACCATATCAGCGCCATATACTAACAAAATAGCTGTAAAAAGTAAACTGCAAATACCACTTAAAAGAATCAATGCAGCCTTTGCTTTGCCATGACTGTGGTCAACAACAAAGCTCATGCCCAAGTGCACATTTCTCTTAAATCCCAGTGCTATACCCAGCATGGTAACCCAAACGAATACTGTAACAGTTAATTCCTCTGTGAAAGAGAAAGAAGCTGAAAACACATATCTGCCTAAAACATTGATGAAATTCATGATTGTCATATAAGCCATCATGATGACAATGAGAATTTCTTCAATATGATTAATAATCTTATCTATGATATTCAAGATTGCACCCTGCCTTCCGAAAAAGCTTTACTAAAAATTGAGTCAAAAATGGTGAGAGGACAATGCCAAAACATCATCCTCTCAACATTCTAATACTTAATGCTCTATAAACAATTAGAACTTATAACCAAAAGCAGTGAAGGCATCAGCACCAAATTTATCCTTATATTTAGCATAAACCGGTTTCATAGCTTCTTTCATTTGGTTGATAGAACCAGCATCCAGTTCGTTAACCTTCATGCCACCATCTTTGAATTGTTTAATAATGGAAGCATCCAAAGCACGAGAAGCCTTAACTTGTTCAGCCATAGCTGCATCAGCTGCATCTTGGAATATCTTCTTATCAGCATCACTTAAGCTCTTCCAAACCTTACCGCTAACACTTAAGGTAATAGGATCATAGCAATAATTCCAAATAGTCATATACTTTTGAACTTCTTGCAATTTAGCGGAACGAATGGTATCGTATGGGTTTTCTTGTCCATCAATAGCACCTTGTTGTAAAGCGGTGAAGCATTCGCTAAACGGCATTTGAGTCGGGTCAGTCTTTAATGCTCTGAATACATCAACCAAGATAGCGATAGCAGGAATTCTGATCTTCATGCCGGCCAAATCTTCCGGTTTGGTAATAGGTCTTACGTTATTGGTAATTTGACGGAAGCCGTTTTCACCAAAGGCAAGAGCATGAGCGCCCTTAGCATTGATTTCTTTCTTCATGAATTCAGCGCCTTTAGCACCTTTATTGAATATTGCCTCATCAACGCTCTTATAGCCATTGGGGAATATCCAAGGCATGGAAACAACGGACAGTTTAGGAACTACGTTGGAAAGAATCATGGTAGAGTGCAAGTCAACATCGTTAGCACCGTTAAACAACATTTCAGCGCCTTTAGCCTGGTCACCTGCGGATAATTGCTCGTTGCCATAAATCTGGATTATATATCTACCACCAGTTTTTTCTTCAACTGCCTTTTTGAAAGCCTTAGCACCTACGTGCCAAACACTACTTTCAGCTGTGGTAACACTCATTTTTAAGGTAACCGGTTTAGCTTTAGCCCCACCAGCACCGTTGGCTGCTTTCTTATCGCCGCCGCCACAACCTGCAACACCTAAAGCCATAACTGCACAAAGAAAACCTGCTAAAAACTTTTTGTTCATTTTCAAATTCCCCCTTGAATTTTTTCTAGTTTTTGAAACAGTTCCCTTCTAAAATAATTCTGCAACCACCCTCTTTACCATTTGTTTTTCGCCGAAAACTAGGTGAGTAACCTGTCTGCTTTCACATCTTATCACTCATTTAGCTGCTCCAAATATTTACTGAAATATGTTAAGTAATAAAACATATTATCTGAGAAAAGAAATTGCTTGGCCTCTCGCGTCTTTTTACCGCTAATACTCTTGTATAAGGTAAGATGCTCTTTGGCCAAAACATCAAGTGGCTTGTCGGACAATCTGGAAATCTCCGCTAAATAATGTTTGAACATTTCTTTATATTCCAGCATGGCGCCAAGCAAGAAAGAATTTCTTGATCCCTTGATAAGTGCCATATGAAAAGCATAATCCATTTTACTGAATTGAACTAAATCATTGTTCTTGGCCGCTAACTGAATGCCCTCAATAGCATCCTTTAAAGCTTTTTTATCTTCTTCTGCAGCCCTCTGTACAAAAAAATCGATAGACCGAAATTCTATGGCCTGGCGAAATTCGAAGAATTCCTGAAATTTCTCACTAGTTATATCAGAAATCTTAAATTCTTCCCTCTTTTGACCTCGGTGGGTTTCCTCTTTCCGTTGGACAAAAGAGCCAAGACCCTGTACAGTCCCAACTACGCCCTTACTGCGCAGAGTTTGTAGCGCAGCCCTTACGCTGGTCCTACTCACACCAAACATGGTGCAAAGCTCATGTTCGGAGGGAAGTTTTTCCCCCACAAGAAGCTCCTCTTTATTTATTTTTTCTAGAATTTTTTTGGAGACAACATCGCATCTGGATGCCTTGTCCTTTTTAAAGCCAAGCCCAATCATATTGCATTCACCCCTGAGCCAAAACGGCTTGTGAACTACATTGCCATTAGCTTTATAAGTCCTTGGTTGTATTACATCACTTGTATTACATCTTGGCTCAATTATCATACAACTTCAGACTTAGTTCAAGAGTTTCTTAAAATTTACTTAATTTTGTCTACAATTGATAATTTATGTATACTATTTAGTTTACATTTTTTTATTTAGAGTATAATTTTTTTGCATGTTTTTGATAACATTTAAATTTTTCTTTCGTTTTTTAGAGATAGCTGGCATAATATAGTATAATAAAAGCCATAAATTTAGTTCATTACTGCCAAAATGGCATTTTTAACGAGGAGGCTTATCGCAGATGAAGGGCACTATGAAGTGTGTTATTAAGGCAGCACCGGGTGAAGGCAATCTGGAGCTGGTAGAAAGACCTATTCCTCCAGTGGGGCCAAATGACGTTCTGATTAAAGTTCATTCCATGGCCGTATGTGGCACTGATGTCCATATTATGATGTGGAATCCTTTTGCCAGCACTCGCATGAAACCGCCTATGATTATTGGTCACGAGTTTTCCGGCGAGGTAGTAGAAAAAGGCGAGCTTGTTTCCCAAATAAACATTGGCGATGCTGTTTCTGCTGAAACTCACATTGTTTGCAATACTTGCGAAACCTGTCATAACGGTAACCAACATGTTTGCCCCCACACCAAGGTTATTGGCTTATCGCGCGATGGTGCTTTAGCTGAATACATTAGTATTCCTGCTGAAAATGCCATAGTATTTAAAAAATTTGCCAATTGGGAACAATTAAGTCTGATGGAGCCATTCATTGCTGCTGTACATGCTGCCACCCAATTTGACCTAGTAGGTAAATCAGTGGCAGTCATCGGTTGCGGTCCTATTGGCGCTATGGGTATCGGTGTAACCAAATATGCCGGTGCTTCCAGAATCGTAGCCATTGAACCGGTAGCCAGCCGCGGCCAAAAGGGCTTGGATATGGGTGCTGATGTTTTAATTGATCCTATTAAAAATGATGTGGCCCAAGCAGTTCCTGCTGCCAATAATGGTGAAAAAGTTGATGTAGTTTTAGATTTCTCCGGTAACGTTGGCGCTATTCAAGCCAGCTTAACTTATATTAAACCGGAAGGCAAAATTGCTGTTTTAGGTTTATCTTCCAAGAATCTCACCTTCCAATTGGACGAGTTTGTCTATCGCGGCCTTACCTTAAAGGGCATTGCCGGCCGTCGTATGTACAAGGACTGGGAAACCGGCAAAGGTCTATTGGCCAGAGGCTTGGACCTGTCCCCTATTATTACTCACAAGCTCCCTATGGCAGAATTTCAGGAAGGCTTACGCCTGATGAAAACAGGGGAATGCTGCAAGTGTGTTTTGATTCCCTAATGCTATAAAAACTTTTTAAGGAGTGCACTTTACGGTGCACTTCTTTTTTGTTGCTTATTATGGTATTCTTTAGTAGCAATCTTGAAGGAGGAGAAAAATGGAAATACGCCAGCTACGAACTTTTATGAGCATCGTAAAATTGGGCAGCTTTTCTGAGGCTGCCAGGCAGCAGGGTTATACTCAATCCAGCGTAACTTCCCACATTCAACTCTTGGAAAAAGAAATGGGAGTTGCGCTCTTTGAGCGATTGGGCCATGCCTTAATGCTTACTTCTGCAGGTGAGCAACTCTATGGCTATGCAGAAAAAATCATCCGCTTGGACGACGAAACCCATGCCGCACTGCAGCATAATGTGGAACCGGAGGGAATTTTAAGACTGGGCATGAGCGAATCCATTACCCGTTACCGGTTGGAGCACTTACTTTCCGAATATGCGTTGCTTTACCCCAATGTGGAGCTACATTTGACTTTGGGTACCAGCACTTATTTTCAGGATCTTATTCGCAAAAATATCTTAGATTTAGCCTGTTGTTTGGAAGAAAATATAGATGAAAAGGATTTAACTGTTTATAAGCTCTGGCCGGAACCCATCGGTCTTTTAGTATCTCCCTCCCATCCCTTGGCAGGAAAACGGCTGGTAACTGAACAGCTTTTGTCCGGTGAGACCCTTATTGTCACAGAAATAAACAGCAAATATACAATGCTATTAACAGAAGAGCTGGAAAAAGCCAAGGTTAAACCCATGCGTATTTTAGAAATAGAGCAGCTGCATGCCGCCAAGACTTTTGCCAAAAAAGGTTTAGGTATAGCTGTGCTTCCCTTGGTCGCCGCCCAGGATGAAATCACTAAAGGCAGTCTCTGTGCCTTGGACTGGAGTGATACGCCCTGGAAAATGCAGGCCTTTATGTTCCATCACAAGGATAAATGGCTGCCTGCGCCTTTAAAGCTATTTATGAAGCTCCTGTGGGAACGTATGCCTCTAAGCAAGGAGGCTAATAAAAATGAACGCTAATTCTTTTAAGCCGGTTTTGCGTCCAGCAGGAGAAAATAGTATTTTGGTAGTTTTTGGCACTACCATTACACCCAAGGTGCGGGAACAGGTCTGTGGTTTTGTTACAGCTTTTAAAGCTTTAGGGGTAAAAGGAATTTTAGAAATAGTTCCTTCCTACTGTTCTGTAATGATTTATTTTAAAATGCGTACTGTTACTTACGCTCACATAAAGTCTGCGGTAGAAAAAGCTTTGCTAGAGATGGTTCCTGAGCCTCAGCAAACCTATCAGGTTTTGGAAGTCCCCACTTGTTATGACGGTGTGTTGGCCCCTGATATGGAGGCCGTGTTGCGCTTAACTAAACTCAGTAAAGAGAAATTAATCAGGCTACATACGGATAAGCCTTTCATGGTTTATATGATAGGGTTTACTCCCGGTTTTCCTTATATGGGTACCATGCCTTTTCATTTGCCCAGGCAAACTACCCCTCGCCCCGTTGTTCCCAGCGGATCTATCGGCTTGGCCGGCAATCAAACAGGCATTTATTCTATAGACACTCCCGGTGAATGGTGGCTAATCGGCCGTACCCCCTTGGCCATTTTTGATGCCCAAAGAAAAGATCCCTTTCTGCTCAGTCCGGGAGACTATGTACGCTTTACACCTATTGATTTGGAAGAATATTTTGAACTGAAGGACTACATTGCTCAAGGCTTCTATACACCACGCCGCTGGCAAGAGAAGGTGACGTCATGATTACAGTAATCAGGCCCGGTACTTTGACCACTGTCCAAGATTTAGGGCGCTTTGGCTATCAGGCTTGGGGCATGCCGGCTTCCGGCGCCATGGATTTTTATGCGGCCAAAGCCGCTAATATCCTTGTAGGCAACTCCACAAAAGCCGCTGTTTTGGAAATGACGGAAGAAGGCGGTTCCTATCGGTTTGAAGAAGAAACTCTGGTCGCCGTGACAGGCGCCTTGGCCACTATTACTGTTAATGGTATCAGTCAGGCTCCCTGGAGCTCTTTCCTTATTCCTCCGGGAGGCATGCTGCATATCGGTATGGCCACAAAGGGTTATAGAATGTATTTAGCTCTACAAGGTGGCGTAGATGTTCCCGTGGTCATGGGCAGTCGTTCCACTTATCTAACTGCCCGTCTGGGCGGCTTGGAAGGCCGAAGTCTTCAGGCCGGAGACATTCTGCTTATCGGCAAGAATAGTAAGGCTCGTCGTCATCCTATCTCTGCTCCTGCTGACTTGCCATTACCCTTGGAGAACCCTTGGCGACTTTTTGTTACTGCCGGTTCACAGGAAGATTGGTTTTCTACCAAAGACAAAAAAGCCTTTTACAATTCTGTTTACACCTTGGATCACGAATTACCCCGCATGAGTTATAGACTAAGGGGACCTCTGCTTACCTCTACCCAGCAAGAACTGATTTCTGAGCCTACCGGTTTAGGAGCAGTAGAGGTACCTACCAGTGGTAAATTATTTATTGTGCTGCCGGACCACGGTACCAGTAGAGGCTTTGCCAAAATCGCCTATATTATTCATGCTCACTTTTACAAGCTGGCTCAAGCAGTACCCGGTGACAAAATTACTTTTAAATTAATTGATGTGGATACCGCTGCTGAGCTATACAGAACACAAGAGGCTGCTTTACACAGGTTAAAAGAAGACCTGGACAGTAATTCTCTTTAATTTAAGAAAACTAAGATACCGGAGTTCAATATTTTTGAACTCCGGTATTTATTTTATTTGTTTTACTTTCCCTTCCTCTCCTTGCTATGATTAATGTGTGGAAAGTTGTCATGCAATTTTATAAACTTTAAAAGGAGGAAAAGAAAATGGCAAAAATTATTGATTTGAACTCAGATTTAGGTGAAAGTTTTGGCGCTTGGAAAATGGGCATGGACGACAAACTGGTTCCCTTGGTTACGTCAGTCAATGTGGCTTGCGGCTTCCATGCAGGCGATCCTTCTGTAATGAAGAAAACTGTAAAATTGGCCCTTGCCAGCGGTACTGCTATCGGAGCACACCCGGGCATGCCTGATTTAGTAGGTTTTGGCCGTCGTAAACTGGATATTTCTTTGGATGAAGCCTATGACATCGTAGTGTATCAAGTTGGTGCCCTGGCAGCTTTTGCCAAGGCTCAAGGAACTCAATTACAGCATGTTAAACCCCACGGTGCACTGTATAACATGGCCGGCAAGGATGCTAAGCTGGCTGAAGCAATTGCTCAGGCTGTTTACGATGTTGACAAGTCTTTAATCCTTTTTGCGTTAGCAGGCAGCCAAAGTATTATAGCTGCTGAAAAAGTTGGTTTGCGCACTGCCTCCGAAGTCTTTGCAGACCGCAGCTACCAGGAAGACGGTTCCTTAACTCCCAGAAAGTTACCCGGCGCTATGATTACCGATGAGGATGCTTCCATTAAACAAGTATTATCTATGGTTCTGGACCAAAAGGTAACTACTCTAAGCGGCAAAGTAATTCCCGTAAAAGCCGAAAGCCTTTGTGTACACGGTGATGGTGAAAAAGCCTTGCTCTTTACACAAAGAATTCGGGAAGAATTAAAAAAGAATGGCGTAGAGATTGCTGCTGCCGGTACTTTCATAAAGTAATTGGCTCGTAATGAAGTCACAAGAATTTTTTTGCAAATTCTTAAAAATTTTAAGGAGGATTTCACATGGAACCTAAAGACAAGAAAGTTAAGTTTGATTGGAGCTTATTGCTAGGAGCTGCATTCTTAATGGCTACCTCTTCCATCGGTCCCGGTTTCTTAACCCAGACTACTGTATTTACCCAAAAGCTCATGGCTAGCTTTGGTTTCGTCATTTTGATTTCTATCATCTTAGACATAGGTGCACAATTAAACGTATGGCGTGTTATTGGTGTTTCCGGCAAACGTGGTCAGGAAGTGGCCAATATGGTATTACCAGGCCTAGGTTATCTGGTATCCCTACTGATCGTTATGGGCGGCTTGGCCTTTAACATAGGTAACGTAGGCGGCGCAGGCCTTGGCTTTAACGTTTTATTCGGCATTGACCCCAAAGTTGGTGCTGTTATCAGTGCTATTATTGCTATTTCTATTTTCCTTGTAAAAGAAGCCGGCAAGGCAATGGATAAATTCACTCAGATTGCCGGATTTGTTATGATTGGTCTTACAGTTTTCGTAGCAATTGCTTCTCATCCTCCTATGGGAGAAGCCATTACCAAAACCTTTGTACCGGACGTTGTGGACCCCATGGCTATTATCACCCTGGTCGGCGGTACTGTAGGCGGCTATATCACCTTCTCAGGTGGTCACCGCTTGGTAGATGCCGGCGTCATTGGTCAAGATGCCTTACCACAAATTACCAGAAGCTCCGTTACCGGTGTTTGTGTAACAGGTATTATGCGTGTAGTACTTTTCCTGGCTACCTTCGGCGTTTTGGCAGCAGGAATGAAGCTTGACCCCAGCAATCCCCCCGCCTCCGTATTCAAGCTGGCTGCCGGTATAACAGGCTATAAAATTTTCGGTATCGTTATGTGGGCAGCTGCTATCTCCTCTGTAATCGGTGCAGCTTATACTTCTGTGTCCTTCATTACCACCTTCAGCAAGACCTTGGAGAAGAATAGTCGTTGGTTAGTTATTGCCTTCATTGTCTTCTCTACCTTTGTGTTCTGTGTTATCGGTCAACCTGTCAAGGTTCTAATCGTTGTTGGTACATTGAACGGTTTGATTTTACCTATCACCTTAGGCGTAATGCTACTTGCTGCTTATAAGAAAAAAATCGTTGGTGATTATAAACATCCTGTTTGGATGGCAGTCTTTGGTGCCATCGTTGTAGCAATTTCTGCTTACATGGGCTTTATAACTGTAACCACCCAGCTCCACAAATTGTTTTCTTAATAGTTAGGAGGCTGTTATAGTGGACAATATTGAAGACTTACTAAAGAATGCTAAAATACAACCTTTAGGCGAGGCTGCCTTACAGGTATCTTTTGGTGAAACCATCAATCCCCAGTACAGTCGTTGTGCCAGATCGTTAGCGGCTGAGCTGGACAAAAGAGCCTTGCCCGGTATCAAAGAAGCCGAAGTAGGCTATACAGGCGTAGCTATTTTTTACGACCCTCTACTTCTGCGCAAGGAAAAGGTTGCTAATGAAGACCCCAATTTATCTCATTCCTTTCAGGTAATTTCTAATTTAGTTCGTGAAATTCTAACTAACTTGAAATTATCCGGTGAAGATAATTCACCTAAAGTACGCGTCCCGGTATGCTACGGTGGCGAGTATGGCCCTGATTTGGAATATGTAGCCGAATACCATAAAATGACGCCCGAGGAAGTTATAAAAAAACATACCAGCGGTGACTACCTGGTATACATGATTGGCTTTGCCCCAGGCTTCCCTTATGTGGGCGGCTTACCGGAAGAAATTGCCACACCTCGTCGCAGCACTCCCCGGCTTATAATCCCCAAGGGCTCCGTTGGTATCGCCGGTTCTCAAACCGGTGCTTACCCTCTGGAAACTCCCGGCGGTTGGCAGCTTATCGGCCGTACACCCTTGGAACTTTTCCGCCCTACCGATATGGAACACCCCAGTGTGCTTTCCGCTGGGGACAGACTAGAATTCTATGCTATTTCTGAAGAAGAATACAAACGCATTGCAGCGCAGGAAGGAAGTGGGACCAAATGAATATCTTAGTGAAAAAAAGCGGACCCATGACTACCTTGCAGGATTTGGGCAGAATCGGTTTCCAAAAATATGGCGTCTTGGTCAATGGTGCCATGGATAGTTTTTCTTCCCGTTTGGCCAACATTTTAGTTGGCAACAGCCCCAGCGAGGCTGCCTTGGAAATGACCATGCTGGGTGCTACTTTAGAATTGCCGGCGGGCTCCCTCTTTGCTCTCACCGGTGCAGATTTGGCTGCTAACATCGACGGAAAACCTGTACCTCAATTTCGTCCCGTTTATGTTACCAAAGCTTCTACCTTAAGGTGCGGCTTCAGCAAACGTGGCTGCCGCGGTTATTTCGCTATAGCCGGTGGCTTTGACGTTCCCTTGGTTATGGGCAGTAAGAGTACCTATTTAAGGGCAAAAATGGGCGGTTACCAAGGTCGTGTTCTACAAGATGGTGACAGCTTGAAAATTGGAGCCATTAGCGCTCTTGCTCAAAAATTTATACAAAAGCTAAGTGCCAAGGCTTCTGATGCAGCAGCCTTTATCAGCGTTCCCTGGTTTGCACCTTGCGACTTTCTTTTTGGTGAGGAAGTAATCCGCGTTGTTAAAGGTCAACAATATGATTGGTTTACTCCCGCCAGTATTCAGGATTTCTTTCAAGAGCCTTATCTTATTACTCTCCAGTCAGACCGTATGGGCTATCGCTTGGATGGCAAACCCTTGGAACGTCGGGACAAGAAAGAATTAGTTTCTGAGCCTGTTACCTTCGGTTCTATTCAAGTTCCTGCTGACGGCAAGCCTATCATTCTTTTGGCAGACCGCCAAACCGCAGGTGGCTATCCCAAGATAGCTTCAGTTATCCATGCTGACCTGGTCAGATTGGCTCAACGCCAGCCTAACTACAAGCTGCACTTTAAAGAAGTATCCCTAGCTGAAGCAGAGCATCTCTATTTCCAGCAGGAAGATTATTTAACCCAGCTTGCCGATATTATTGAAAAAAGATTGCAATAAAGGAGGCTAACTAAATGGATTATAGTCATATGAAACCTTCTGAAGTACGTCAGCTCATCAGGGCAGGTCAAATAAGGACCTTTACCAGCGGTATGTGCCAAGGCTATGCACAAGCCAACCTGGTGATTCTACCTAAGGAATTGGCCTTTGATTTCTTGCTTTTTACCCAACGCAATCCCAAGCCTTGTCCTGTTCTTGACGTTACTGAGGTGGGCAATCCGGAGCCCAGGCTAGCTGCTCCCGGAGCTGATTTGCGCACGGACATTCCCAAGTATAGAATCTACAAACACGGTGAATTTGTTGAAGAGGTAGATGACCTTAAAACCTACTGGCGTGATGATTTGGTAGCCTTCCTTCTAGGTTGCAGTTTTTCCTTCGAAGGTCCTTTACTGGATGCCGGTCTGGAAGTTCGTCACATTACTGAAAATCATAATGTTCCCATGTACATCACCAACATACAATGTGTACCAGCCGGTGTATTTAGCGGTCCTACAGTTGTCTCCATGCGCCCCATGACTCCCAAGGATGCCATTCGTGCTACCCAAGTAACCAGCCGCATGCCCTCTGTGCACGGTGCTCCTTTGCACATCGGTGATCCGGCTGCTATTGGCATTAAGGATATCAACAAGCCTGAATTTGGTGATCCTTCCACCATAAAAAAAGGTGAGGTTCCTGTTTTCTGGGCTTGCGGTGTTACCCCTCAGGCCGTAGCCATGAACGTCAAACCTGAATTCATGATTACCCATGCTCCCGGTCATATGTTCATAACAGACCTGTTGAATGCTGATTTAAGTGTTCTGTAATGAGACAAAAGCAAAGACAGACTAGAATTATTTCTAGTCTGTCTTTTTGTTATAGCTTTATTTTATCTATTTCTTGTATTAAGGACAAATCTACATTACCGCCGGACAAGAAGAAAACAACCTTGTCTTCCTGCTTAAACTCTAAAAGGCCCTGCAACACAGCTCCCATTCCAATGCTGGAAGTCGGTTCTGCTAAAACCTTGCCATCCGCCAGGAGAAGCTTCATCCCCTTGTAAATAAATTCTTCTTTTACCTGGCACACTCTATCCACCATTTGCTTGACAATGGGAAAATTTTTTTCGCCCGGTTTCATGGTCATAATACCATCTGCAATGGAATGGCCTGCCGGTATTAAAGTTGGTTTGCCTGCCGCCAAACTGACTGTGTAGCGATTAAACTCCTGCGGCTCACAACCATATACCTTGATACAGTGATTAATACCCTTGGCCCCCACTGCCAATCCGCTGATTAATCCCCCACCGCCTAAGGGCGAAACAAGGGCAGTAGTTTCAGGCAGCTGCTCCAGGATCTCCAAGGCAGCAGTACCCTGTCCAGCCATAACATCATAATCATCAAAGGGCGGTATATAGCAAGCTTGCTGTTCTTCGGCAATTTTCGTAGCAATAACAAAGCGCTGGGACTTTTCACAAGTAATAACCTTGGCTCCCAATTCCTTTACCGCTTCCAATTTAATTTTAGGAGCATGCTCAGGTATTACTACCGTAACCGGCACTCCCAGCATTTTCCCGGCATAGGCTACACCTTTGCCATGATTACCACTGGAGGCAGTAACAATACCATTCTTCAGTTGCTCTGGGGTAAGCTGCAAGGCTTTATTCAGTGCACCACGGATTTTAAAAGAATTAGTAAGCTGCATACATTCAGCTTTCACATAAACTCTGCAATGCAAATATTGATCAAGATTCTTTAAGCGAATTAAAGGTGTTTTGTACACATAGGGCTCAAGCCTGGCTTGGGCTTTTTTTATTTCTTCCAAAGTCAGCATAGGTATTCTCTCCTTAGTATCGTACAAATTAATATTTGCTCACATCTACCCAAGCCTTGTAGCCTGAATATTTTTCCAAGTCCGCCATAGTCATTTCAATAGCACTGTTGTCGCTGCCACAGGCAGGATAAACAGTGGTAAAACGTTTTAAAGAATCGTCCAGATACACTTCCACTCCGGCATTGATGCCAAAGGGGCACACCCCACCGATGGCATGTCCAATTAATGGCTCTACTTCATCAGCCTGTAGCATTTTAGCTTTAGTTCCGAAATATTCCTTATACTTGTGATTGTCAATTTTGGCATCTCCTGCCACCAAAATCAAGATTACTCTCTCCTTGGCCTTAAAAGACAAGGTCTTACAAATCCTAGCAGGCTCGCAGCCAACTGCTACTGCCGCCAATTCTACCGTAGCACTGGAAACAGGAAACTCTAATATTTTATCTTCCATACCAAATTTACGAAAATAAGCACGTGCTTTTTCTATAGACAAGATTGTTACTTCCCTTCCTCAAGTATTTATATTAGAAGTTTACACGAAATACCCTGACAAAGCAAATTTTTCAGAGTAAAAATAAATATAAGGAGTAAAGCTTTCGCCTTACTCCTTGTATTTTGCCCGAAACTCTGCTATTCGTAATTTGTGTTTATACTCATCTTTGTAGTAGACACGCATTTTTAACAGTGCTTTCTTATAGCGACTATATAGCGTGGCTTTATTAGTTTTTAACTTTACGCTTATTTCGTGCCAAGTATAGTCATAAACCAAATGGAGGACAACAAGTTCTTTCTCTTCCCTACCAAGCAGCTGCATTGCCCTTAGCATATCCATATTGGCAATAGAAACAACCGTATCATTAAAACTGTTTTCGGCATGAAAACTGTCATTTAACAGAGCACCTTCTCGCGCCCTCAAACGACACTCCTTGCGTATATAATTGGAGGTTACATTCATGAGCCACTTCATAAGATAGCCTGGAAAGGTTGCAAAATCAGGGCCTTGAAAGTGCTTTGCGGCTTCAATGGTAGCGATAATCATAATACTTTCTAAGTCTTTACGTTTTTCCCTATCATTTTCATATTTACCACATTTAATTATAAGGTATCTAAATCTACCAATAAGCACCTCAACAGCAGCCTTTTCATTCCGCTTAATTCTTTGCAACAATTCTGCAAAGCTCACGTTTATTTCAAAAAAAGACCAGTCATGTCACTCAAGCAAGGTCAGTTTAACCCATTTTGCCAGTAAATACAATTAACTATTTTGCGCTAATTTGCATCTTTGCACATTTTTTATGATTTTTTTAAAAAAAAGATGATTCTTTCCAATAAATCATCTGCTTAAAACACTTATTAGCTGGAAGTACTTCAAATTCAAAAACAAGGGAGGTGAAAAAGTGGCTGTTACAAGTAATGTGGAAAACGCTGTGCTACAATTTAAAATTGAAATTGCTAAAGATACTAAAGGCAAATCAATTGGCAAAAATTATAGCTTTAGCGGAATTAATCCTCAGGCAACTCCGGAAGTAATGTTTAAGGCAGGAAATTCCTTAGCTACCTTAACCGGTAAAACTGCGCTGGCCGTCTACAGTATCCAAAAGAATTTATTAAGCAACGCCGGCGCCTAGGTAAGTTTAAAATTTTATAAAGGAAGGAGGGAAAAATTTGATCAGTAAAACATTACAACTCATCTTTAAGGATGATCACGGCAAAACTAAGACCTTGCTTGTAAAAGACCCCAAGGATGATATCAAAGCAAGTGAAGTTAGGCCGGTAATGGAAGAATTGATAACAAATGCTGTTTTCATAAACGGAGAAAACAAACTCACCACAGTGGGTGGAATGAGAATGGCTTATGTCCAAGATTTAGAATAAAGAAATATGCTCCCCAATTTAGAACAAGAAAAGGAAAGATGCTCCCCGGATGGGGAGCATTTTTTATGGCAGTAACATTTTTCTAAATTCAGGTTCCGGCATCGGCTTAGCAAAATAATAGCCTTGTAAACCATCACAACCTGCGGCTATCAGAAAATCAACTTGTTCCTTGGTTTCTGCGCCTTCGCAAATACATTTTAAGCCCAGATTCTTGCCTAGGGCCAGGATAGAAATAATCAACTTTTCTCCCTCTTCTTTGTATTTATCTCTTTGTACAATGAAAGAGCGATCCAATTTGATAACGTCGAACACGCCTACCTGCAAATAGCTGAGAGCTGAATATCCTGTACCGAAATCATCTATATCCAATTTAAAGCCCAATTCCTTTAGCTTGCGCAGAAGACTTAAGGCCCGTGGCAAATCATGCATGATGCCTGTTTCAGTTACTTCCAATTCTATTTCGCCTGCTCTGATACCATGCTTATTCAGATTGTCCAGCAAAAACTCCATGAGCTCGGCCTGAAACAAATCATGAGTGGAAAGGTTTACCGAAATCGGCACCGACTTAAGTCCGGCCTTGCGCCACTGTTCAATATCACGACAAACCTTGGCAAACACCACCTGGGTAACCAACCAAACCAAGCCCTTGCTCTCGGCCAAAGGAATAAATACACTGGGTGGTATATACCCTTTTGTATCGTGTTTCCATCTGACCAAAGCTTCTGCACCCATAATTTTCTTCTGCTTGGCATCATATTTAGGTTGATAAAATACTTCCAAAGCATCTTTTAATAAAGCGCCCTTTAAATCTTCCAGTAAAACATTTTCATCTTTATATTTGCTGATCACGGCCTCGTTGTAGAACACTATAGGATCATCCAGTTGCCTGGCTGCCCTGTCCTTGGCCTTACTTGCCGCATCTAAAACGGTGTGTCCATCCTGTACTGAAGCTGCCTGGAATAAAACACCACCTGCCGAGGCCTTCAGATTTAACACCTTGGAATCAATAGTAATTAAGCTAATTTTATGCAAAATACTTTCGGCATAGGCTCTAGGTTCCTGCCAATTAGGTAATGGCTTCAAAACCAGGAATTTATCAGCAGTTAACCTCATGACCAGTTCCCCATCCCTGGTATATTCAGTAGCCAAAAGCTTGCCTATTTCTCCCAGCACTCTATTGCCAAGAGCTAAACCCAGACTATCATTGACCCATTTAAAATTATGAATATCAAAAAACAGTAAACACCACACAGGAACAGATTGATTGCTGGTTGCCAATTTCCCCATTTCTGCAAAAAATTTATTTTTATTACCCAAGCAGGTGAGATCATCTTCATAGGCCATTTTATACAACTGGTCTTCTTTTTGTTTATTTTCGTAAATGATGTACAGGGCCAAAATACCTAGAATAAGCGCCATCGTTCCTACCAAGACAAAGGTAACCTGCAAGGTTTCTGCTATTTCGTAGTACCCTGCATCCATATTGACATGAATAATGTCGATTACCTGATTGATATAGTAAAAACAAAAGCCCCATAAAAGACCAAGTACGGAAATAATAAAGATTATGCGTTTTTTCATGTTACTCATAATATTGCGTCTCCTGCTTCTTTTGCCGGCAGCTGCTTATCAGGCTTGCTGACCGCATGTTTCTTTTAGTTCTTTGTACATTCTCTCAGATAATGGTACAGACACGTTGAACTTGTGAGCCGTTTCTACCAGATAACCACTAAAGGTTTCCAGTTCATTAGGTCTGCCTGCTATCACATCCCTAGCCAGAGAACTGCTAACATTTTTATTGTTCTGTCCTAAAATTCTCTTATAATTCGTTTCCACCAGGCTATCCGCTAAGGCCACTCCCAACGCTTTCCCTACTTCATAGCTTTCCTGGAGCAAGGTATGAAATTCTTCCTTGCCATTGGGCTTGTCCAACACCTCACCAATAGTGCCTTTATAGTAAGCGGTAATGACATTATAAGCGCAATTCAGTACGTACTTGTTCCATTCCTCTACTCGTATATCCTCAGTCAGATGGCAGCTAAGACCTACCTTATGCAAAAGCTCGTAAGCAATTTGCGCAGCCTCTTTATCTTGAGAGCCTAAGAAAATTCTGGCAAACTTACCCATTTGCCGAATGGAATAATCCTTATTATAAGCCGAGGTAATGTACATAGAAGAAGAAACCAATCTGGCTTGCGGTAAAATTTGCTTTACCAATTCACCATGCTCGACACCATTCATAATCAGGACAAGAATAGTTTTGGGACCTACGCAAGGCTGCACGGAGGTCAAAGCACTTTTCAGGGAATAGTTCTTCACGCAAACAAAAATTATATCCTGGACGGGTGCCTGAGCCGGCGTTTCTACAACAGCCGGATGAAAAACATGTTCACCATAAAAGTCGCTATGCAAGACCAAGCCATGCTCACGAAGAGACTCACCCCTTGCTTTCCTGGCTACCAAGGTAACATCCTTTTCATAAGAAGCACACAAAATAGAGGCGATATAGCCACCTACCCCGCCGATACCAACTACCATTATTCTCATAAAATCACCAACCTTCACCTAGAATACTTTCTAAATCATTTTAACACAGATTGTCCCCTTAAAACTACCATCCTTTGTACTAATACTTGCCTACCACTCAGTCTTTAGAATTAATAAAAAGGTAGTATACCTTTTCCAAGTTTTATAGTATTATTATAATATGTTTTAAATTTGAGGGGATACGTTGTTTACACTCTTCGCTTAACACAGGGAGGTTTTTCATGAAAGCGTTAGAAGATTTTTTAAATGTAGTAAGTAGTTATGTTTGGGGTGCACCTTTAATCATACTTTTAATAGGTGCAGGTATTTTTTTGACCGTTAGGTTAAAATTTTTACCGGTAAGGCATTTATTGCTAGGTTTTAGAATTACTTTAGGAATTGATAAGGATCATTCCACTCCTACGGAGGGTTCTGCCGGTGATATTTCCCAGTTCCAATCCTTAATGACCGCTCTGGCAGCCACCATTGGTACCGGCAATATTGTCGGCGTCGCTACGGCTATTGCTTCCGGTGGCCCCGGTGCTCTGTTCTGGATGTGGGTGAGTGCATTTTTTGGTATGGCCACCAAATATTCTGAAGCTATTTTAGCCGTTCGTTTCAGAGAAACAAAAGAAAACGGCGAAATGGCCGGTGGTCCTATGTATTACATTAAGAATGGTATGCACAACAAGTGGCTGGCTTCCTTGTTTGCTTTTTTTGGTGCTGTGGCAGCCTTCGGTATTGGTAACACCGTACAAGCCAATTCTGTGGCCTCTGCTTTAAAATCCAATTTCAATTTTGACCTTACCTACGTAGCTATTGCCTTAACTGTTCTTACCGCTGCGGTGGTCTTAGGCGGTATCACTTCCATTGGTCAGGCTTCCTCTTACATTGTTCCTTTTATGGCTGTTCTCTATACTGCCGGCGGTTTATTTGTTATTTTTACTAATCTAAATCTTGTTCCCGGTGCTATTACTGAAATTCTTTCCGATGCTTTCACAGGTCAGGCTGTAGCCGGCGGTGCCCTGGGAACTGTTATTCGTTTTGGTGTAGCCAGAGGTATTTTCTCCAACGAGGCAGGTTTAGGAAGTGCTCCTATTGCCGCTGCCGCAGCCAAGGTAGATATGCCGGGCAGACAAGCCCTGGTATCTATGCTGGGTACCTTTATTGATACCATCATAGTGTGCAGTATGACCGGTTTGGTAGTTATCATGAGCGGCATGTGGAAAAACGCTGCCGGTCAGGGCGTCGTGTTAACCGGTAAAGCTTTCGAACATTTTCTTCCCGGTTATGGCAATATTTTGGTTGGCATCAGCCTAATCTTCTTTGCCTACTCCACCATTTTAGGTTGGTGTTATTATGGCGAAAAGTGTTTTGAATATTTACTTGGACCCAAGGTTGTAAAATTTTACCGTGCTATTTATTCCGCAGCTGTATTTGTAGGCTCCGTTAGCACCCTAGGCCTGGTCTGGACCGTTGCTGATATTTTTAATGCTTTGATGGCCTTTCCTAACTTAATCGCCCTAATTGCTTTAAGCGGCGTAATTGTAGAAGAAACGGATTTATTTGAGCAGCAATTGGCCAAGGAAAAAACAAAATAGAAGAAGATACAAAAAGTCGGAGTTGGTTATGTATCCCCAATCCCGACTTTTTTTATTTGCTAAAATCAATTCCTTTGTGCAAAGCAGTCAAAGCACGAATTGCCAGTTCTGCCAAAAATTGGCTGCCTAGGTGCAAGGCTTTTTCATCCGGACAGAATTGTGCACTGTGCAAGCCAAATCTTGCCGTGCCCTCTGTGTGACAACCCAGCCAACAGAAGCAACCCGGTTTTACCTGTAAATAACGCCCAAAATCTTCCGCCGTCAAATCAGGCTCAATATTGGTCGCCAACGCACTTGGACCCAAAAACTGTTCTACGGTTTCTGCTGCTAGTTGGGCAGGTACCTTCCAATTGTTTAGGACAGGATAGCCTTTAAAATATTCCATTTGATAACCTATGCCGGCACTGATTTTCATGCCATCCAAAACCTGCCGAATCAGCTCCGGTATCTCAGCTCTGGTGGTTTCGTTCAGATTCCTAATCGTTCCTTCCAGGTTGGCTTCTCCCGGCACCACATTGTATCTGGTTCCTGCTTCCAGCTTACCTACATTAATGGTTGCCGTAGCTAAAGGACTGATTCTTCTGCTCACAATATGGCTCAAAGCCTGCAAAAAATCAGCAGTAGCCATGATAGCATCCACCCCTTGATTAGGATGTCCGGCATGAGAAGTCTTGCCAAGAATTTTTACTTTAAAACGGTCGGAAGCTGCCATCAAAGGACCTGCTTTAACGCCTATCTTGCCAACCGGCAGATCCGGCCAAACATGCAAGCCAAAAATGCCCTGCACCTCATTCAGCCAGCCATCTTCAATTAAAAATTTTGCGCCGCCATCCGGAGTCATTTCCTCAGAGGGCTGGAACAGAAGCTTGACGCTACCTTGCAGCTTGCTTTTATTTTGCAATAAACGTAAGGCTGCGGTCAGTAGGATAGCCATATGCAAATCATGTCCGCAGGCATGCATAATACCCTGGTTCTTGGACTTAAAAGGAAGCCCGGTAATTTCATTTACCTGCAAAGCATCCATATCTGCTCTTAAAGCAACTGTCGGCCCGGCCTGGTCGCCGGTAATGGTGGCAGTAACGCCATGGTGTTTTGTACCTAAAACAGGTTCCAAGCCCATATCTTGTAGAGCATGGGCAATTTTTTGCTGGGTTCGGTCTTCGTGATAGCTGATCTCCGGATCTTCATGGAAAGCCCTCCGCCACGTAATAGCTTGAGCCTGAAAGTCTTCTTCCTGCCAACTTGTTATGTCCATCTTTTTGTCCTCCTTTTACTTTTTAACGGCTATATTATAGCATAATAAAAACATAAAAAAAGCTGTAAGAAGCAAATTTATTCACTTCTTACAGCTTTGTAATAGGCAATCATTTCTTGTTAGATTTTCTCCAAATTTTTAGTTTTTCAGCTTGGGCAATTAACTCTTCCCTGCAATCAGGATCAGCAATGGAAATCAAGCGTTCAGCTCTTTGCCACGTGGTTGCACCCTTTAAGTTAACCATCCCATATTCAGTTACCACATAGTTAGTATTGGTTCTGGTAGCTGTTACTGCATCGCCCGGTGTTAGGATAGGAACGATCCTGCTCTTTTTCTCACCGGTTTTAGTTGTAAAGGAGGAAGAACAGCAAATGAAACTCTTACCACCCTTGGACAAATAAGCACCCAACATGAAATCCAGTTGTCCGCCTGCGCCGCTAATATGTCTGGTACCTGCCGATTCAGAAGACACTTGGCCGGTTAGGTCAATTTCAATACAGTTATTGATGGACATGAAATTATCAATTTGAGCAATTGTCCTGGCATCATTAACATAATCAACCGGTGCACCCATAACAGCAGGATTGTTGTTTACATAGTCATAAAGCTTTTGAGTACCTGCACCAAAGGTCAAGACCTGACGTCCCTTATCCAGTGTCTTGCAACGTCCGGTAAGCTTGCCGGCCATAGCCATATCTACAAAGCCATCCACATACATTTCTGTATGAACACCTAAATCCTTCAAATCAGACTCAGCAATCATGGCTCCTACCGCATTAGGCATACCACCAATACCCAGCTGTAAGCAAGCACCATTGGGAATCTCAGGAACGATAAGCTTAGCAACCTTCTCATCCACCTCAGAAGGAGCGCCGGAAGGCAGCATGCCCATAGGATGAGCTTCAGTTTCTACTACATAATCTACATCGTCAATGCTGACACTAACGTCAAAGCCACCCAATACCACAGGCATACTGGGATTGACTTCTACGATTACCTTATCAGCTACTTCAATAGCAGCGGCAATTTGAGAAGCACTCAAGCCATAGTTAAAATAGCCATGAGCGTCCATGGGAGCTACTTGAATCATCACAACGTCCACATGTTTAATATCTCTCCGATACCAACCGGGCATTTCAGAATATCTCAAAGGGCTATAATAACCAATACCCTTGTCTATTAATTTTCTCTCCAAGCCGGAAGCATGCCAAGAGTTCCAGCTCATTCTCTCATGAGCATTGGGGATTTGTGCTACGGCAGGAGTCCACAAAGCAACACCGCCTCTGAAATTAATATCGGTAAGGTCCGTTTCCCTCGTCATTCTTTCTGCCAAGGCTTTATCCAAAATCAGAGGATGGTTAGCGCACCAACCATAATCCACCCAATCTCCTGATTTTACAATCTTTACAGCCTGTTCCGCAGTTGTTAGCTTTTTTTGATATTCTTGTTTGTAGTCCATCTGCTCTTTACCTCTTTTTTTAAATTTCGAAACTCCAGTCGTGTTAATTCTATCAAAGAATATACTTAGGTGCAAGACAAATAACATTCCTTTTCTTTATTTTAGTACGAATTTATCGGAATATGCCCCCAAATCTACCAAAGTCGTAATTTATAAATAACTTTGTCTTTTAATTTAAAATTTACAGAGTATAATTAATACTAAGTCCAGCGAACTAAGTCGAAAGGAGGTTGCCGTGACGATTTCATTTCAAAAATTATGGATACTTATTGAAAAACGAGGCTTAACAAAAAAAGCCTTGGCCAATTTAGCCGGTATCCATCCCTCCACTCTAACTCGCATGGAAACTAACGGTACTGTCAGCAAGGCAGTACTAGTCAGTATCTGTCGGGTCTTAGACTGCGACATCGCAGACATAATGGAGCTGAAAGCAGAAAATCGTCAGGAGCACTAGATAAACAATGACACCTCTTCTTTTTGACTTTAATGGAACCATGTTTCAGGATCGTGACGAAAATGAAATTGCCTGGAAGGAAGAAATTTTTCAGCTAACTAACCACAGAGTAACAGAAGATGAATTTAAGAATTTTCTGCAAGGCACCATCAATGAAGAAATTATTAGACATTATCTTGGCGCAGCTACTTCTCCTGCCTTAGTAACCCAATACTCTTTGGATAAAGAAAAAATTTATCGCAAGCTTTGTCTACAACGAGCCGACGGCATGGCCTTGACCAAAGGCCTGCCCGAGGTATTAGATTACCTAAAGGCGCAGCATATTCCCATAAATATTGCTTCCTCTGCTATGCCGGTTAATATCGACTTTTACTTTGAAAAAATGCAGTTGGGCAAATGGTTCAATCGTTCCCTGGTGGTTTGCAACGATAGCAACCTGCCCGGCAAACCCAACCCGGCCTACTATCTGGAAGCTGCCAAGCGGCTGGGAGAAAAACCTGAAAACTGTTTGGTAATAGAAGATGCTCTGCTCGGAGTCCGCGCTGCTCAAGCAGCCAACGCCAAGGGCGTTGTCGTCGTCACCTCCACCGACCCCGCTTCTTTTTGGCAAAAACAAAGTGGCATCGCCTTCATCATGGCAGACTTTACCACCTTTATAAATTGGTATAAGAAAAAATGAAACATGAGAGACAGCACTCTAAGGATGTTATTATATGAATGGAATCATAATTAAAACTGTACTACTTTTAGGTACCATAATTTTAGGTCACATTTTAACAAGAATTAATATCGCAGGAATAAAAGCAAAACGCTTTGTAAGCTTCATGGTATTTACTTTTACTTTACCTTCCACTATCATTTGCAGCTTTGGTGAGTTTCATCCCGAGCCTTCTTTTTTTCTGCTTACCTTGCTAGGCTTTGCGGCCAATTGGCTAATGATTTGTTTATCCTTCATCATGGCTAAGGGACAAAGCATTGTAACCAAGGAGCTATATGCCTTAAACCTGGCAGGCTACAATATTGGTTGCTTTTCCCTGCCCTTTGCCCAGCTCCTTTTCGGACCTATTGGTGTAGTAGCCGCTTGTATGTTCGATATAGGCAATTCTACTATGTGCACAGGTGGCACCTATACCTTCCTTTGCGGTTATTATCCTCAAGGTGAAAATAAAGAAAGACTGGGGTTAAAGGGCATTCTGAAAAATCTTATTCATTCCATACCCTTTGACACCTATGTTCTCATGCTGGTACTGACTGCGCTTACTATCCAAGTACCAAAATTGATTGTAACTATTCTCAGTCCTTTTGCTGCTATCAATGGGTATATGTCCATGTTGCTTTTAGGGCTGACTTTAAGTCTTACAACAGATGTTACCAAGTTAAAGGTCATCAAGGAAATACTCTTCACCAGAATTGGTTTAGCGTTGAGCTTCGCCGGCCTGTGTTTTATCCTGTTACCTTTTGATCATGAAATTAAGCAGGTTGTTTTACTGTGCTTCCTATCTCCCATTCCTGTCCTTTCTTCTATTTTCACAGGTCGCTTAGGTGGCAATGCAGAGTTATCCAGCTTGGCTACCTCCTGCTCCATTGTGCTTAGTGTCCTCATTATGGCAGCAATAATTCTCTTAACGTTCTAATTTATTTAAGCCGCTAAATTAACCGTTTGACGCTTTCCCCATTTGTAAAGCAAAATAAAAAGTGAGACAAAAGATATGTTACCTTTTGTCTCACTTTTATTTTATTTCAATACATCGCAGCAACGAGCACACAAGGTTGGGTGCTCCGGATTTTTACCAACGGTATCGCTGTAAATCCAGCAGCGTTCGCACTTATGGCCTTCAGCCGGTTTAACGGTTACCTTGAGGGTATCCAGACCGGTAGCTGTTTCTCCACCTTCCAAGCCTTCTTTAATTTCAGCTTGGGAAACGATGAGGAGATTTGCCAAATCCTTTTCTACTGTCTTCAATACGTCTAAGGAATGACCTGTAGCATGCAATTCTACTTTAGCATCCAAGGAGTGACCAATCTTCTTGTCACGTCTGGCAGCTTCCAGTACTTTGGTAATTTCACCGCGGATAGCAATGAATTCATCCCATTTTTCTTCCAAGGCTTTATCAATATATTCATCATGAATAGTTGGCCAGGGCAGCATTTGCACACTGATAGGCGCATCAGCCGGCTTGCTCATGAACTGGTAAACTTCTTCCATCGTAAAGCTTAAAACAGGAGTTAACATTACCACTAAATCTTTCATGATTTCATACATAGCAGTTTGAGCACTGCGGCGTTTTTTATCGTCTGCTTTAGAAGCATACAATCTATCCTTAATGATATCCAGATAGAAGGAGCTCATTTCTACTACACAGAAATCATGAATAGCATGATACAAAACGTGGAAATCATAATTCTCATAAGCTTCCGTTACGGATTTTTTGAGCAGCTGGGTGTGCATTAAAGCCCATTTATCCAGCTCCTCCATGTCAGCAAAAGCAACCTTGTCTTTTTCATAATCAAAGTCGCTGGTGTTGCCTAAAATGTAACGAATGGTATTACGAATCTTACGATATACTTCGGATAATTGTTTCAAAATATCCTTGGAAAGACGGATATCACCCTTGTAGTCAGAAGAAGCTGCCCACAAACGGACAATATCTGCACCATATTGTTTAATAATGTCTTGAGGCGGAATGGTGTTACCCAAGGACTTGCTCATCTTGCCGCCTTGGCCATCCACCACATAGCCATGAGTCAATACAGTTTTATACGGAGCTGTACCGTTAACGGCAATAGCAGTCAATAGGGAAGACTGGAACCAGCCTCTGTGCTGATCGCTGCCTTCCAGATACATGTCAGCAGGATATTTCAGCTCCGGTCTCTTGCGAAGTACTGCTTCATGGGTAGAACCACTGTCGAACCACACATCCATGATATCGGTTTCCTTGCGGAAATGATCATGTCCGCACTTCGGGCACTTGGTGCCTTCCGGCAGCAGCTCTGCAGCAGTGTGAGCCCACCAGGCATTAGAACCTTCTTTAGCAAAAATAGTGGCAATCTTATCAATTGTAGCTTCGTTGACTAAAGGTTCCCCGCATTTCTCGCAATAGAAAATAGGAATAGGTACGCCCCACACTCTCTGACGGGAAATACACCAATCATGACGATCGGCAACCATGTTGTGAATACGAGACTCACCCCAGGAAGGAATCCATTTTACATCCTTAGCAATAGCATCCAAGGCTGCTTGACGGAAACCATCCACAGAAGCAAACCATTGCTCAGTAGCACGATAAATGATGGGTTGCTTACAACGCCAGCAGTGTGCATATTGGTGATTGATGGTTTTCTTGCCCAGTAGCACGCCCAATTCAGCCAAATATTTTAATACGGGAATGTTAGCATCAAAAACAAACATACCCTTAAATCTATCGCCTGCTTCAGCAGTCAATTTACCTTGCTCGTCTACAGGGCAAATCATAGGCAGCTTGTATTGCAGGCCGGTTAAAAAGTCCACGTCGCCATGACCGGGAGCTGTATGTACACAGCCGGTACCTGTTTCCAAATCAACATAGTCTGCCAAGCAAACTAAGGATTTACGATGATTATACTCAGGGAAAGGATGCTCACATTCAGCATATTCCATGTCCTTGCCCATGGTGGTTCCTAAAATAGGCCCAAAGGTAAGCCCGCAATCTTGAGCAACTGCACTTACCAAATCTTTGGCCATAAACAATACTTCATCGCCATTTTCTACCCAAGCATATTCAAAGCGAGGATTTAAGGTAACACCTACGTTAGCCGGAATAGTCCAGGGAGTAGTAGTCCAAATCAGCATATAAGCTTTTTTGCCTTTAGCAGCTTCCGGCATCTTGCCGTTGTCCTTCACAAGGGGAAGCTTTACATAAATGGTAGGAGTCTTTTGATCGGCGTATTCTATCTCGGCTTCAGCCAAGGCAGTTTCGCAGTGTGGGCACCAGTACACGGTTTTCTTGCCCTTGTAGATATAGCCTTTATTGGCCATAGCACCAAATACTCTGATTTGGTCAGCTTCAAACTCCGGTTTTAAGGTAATATAAGGGTCATCCCAATCACCTAAAACGCCCAAACGTTTAAAGTCTGTCCTTTGGTCGTCCAACCACTTCAAAGCATAGTCCTTACATTTGTTGCGCAGGGTCAGTGCATCCATGGTATGACGGTCTACGCCCATAGCATTTAAGCAAGCGTGCTCAATAGGCATGCCGTGCGTATCCCAGCCCGGAACATAAGGTGCATCGTAGCCCCTGGCATACTTATATTTAATAACGATATCTTTCAATATCTTATTCAAAGCAGTACCCATATGAATCTTCCCATTAGCATAGGGAGGTCCATCATGAAGAACAAACTTCTCCTGGCCTGCATGCATTTTTTCTTTTGCTTTGTAAATGTTCTTTTCTTCCCAGAATTTCAAGAATTCCGGCTCTCTTTGCGGTAAATTGCCTCTCATTGGAAATTCTGTCTGGGGCAAATTTAAGGTCTTACCATAATCATTGTCGCTCATCTTACACCTCCAAAAAAAATAAAGCCTCCGTCCCCAAAAAGGGACGAGACTTAGTTACCCGTGGTACCACCCTCATGACACTAATGTGCCACTTCTAATGCTTTAACGTACATTACCCGGCCTGTTCTACTGATTTCGACAGGCGGCTCCGGAGTGATTTTCAGCTTCGTTAAAGTATGGGTTCCCACCCTTCCCCATTCTCTGGCCCTTTTCACTAGCTTACTGTCTCTTTCATAGCCTTATCCTATACAACATTAAGATTATACACTAGAACCCAAGGCAATGTCAAACCAAGGGTTCTTATTTTTCCTTAAATTCATTTATGCCAAAGGCAGCTGTTTTAGGACTGGTCTCATTAAGCATAAAAAGAGCATGCTCGTGCCAATGATTAATACCCAGCGCAGTCACAGAACCGGGCCGCACGTCTACAGAAAACTTTTTATCGGCAATTTCTGCAATGTCAAAACCCAGCCACCAAAATACGATATTTTGGATAGTACCTTTATGAGCCACAATAATGATATCCCGTTCACCCAAAGCCAATTTGTTCATGCCAGTGGCTACCCTGTGGAAAAATTCTCTTCTAGTTTCGCCACCTTCGTAGTTGGCATGATCCAGTGCTGTTTCTGTAGGCGGCCTACGGAAAAACTTTTTGGCCTCCTGCTCAGTTAAATTTGCAGCTTTACCATTATTTTTTTCTCTTAAAAAATGAAACTGTTTTACTTCCTGAACACCTAAAACTTGCGCTATGAGCTCTGCTGATTGAACAGCGCGTCGCAAATCACTGGTATAAAGCAGTGGCTTAGGCCTTGTAGCAAAATCAATTTTCAGACCTTCTCCTACGCCCAGCATTTGTTGTCTGCCCAAGGCAGTCAGCGTAGAATCGGTCCAGCCTCCTGTTAAATGCTCCGTATGGTGTGTTGGTTGTCCGTGTCTAATCAAAAGAATCACAGCTCTTCCCCCTTTAGATAAATCTTTTCAGGGTAATACCTATTCTGCCCTTTTTAGTTGTGCCCCTTATTTCTGCTACCTCTACTCTTCCCCTGCTTCTAAAGGAAATAATATCTCCCTCTTTCACTTCCTGAGAAGGGCTTTTAGCCTCTTGCCAATTAACCTTTACATTTAAGCCTTTTATTTCATCCGCCATTCTGGAACGAGATACTCCATAGCCGGCAGCAGCCACTGCATCTAGCCGCAAGGCTGCTACTGTGGCATTGATTTCCTTGACTCTTTCTTCTTTCTCTTGCAAAGCATCCAGGGCAAGGGGAGCAACCTCTACTGTAGCGGCACCAATTTTAGTCAGATTAGACAAAATGAAATTTTCCATGTTCTTATCAGCTACAAATTGGGCACCCTCTGCTGTGAAAACTATATCCCCCAGAATGTCTCTGGTGCAGCCCATGCCGGTAAAGGCACCTAGAATATCCCGATGACTTATTTCGTAATAACGTTTATCCCATTTTACTGCAAAAGCCTCCAGGGCAAAATCCGCCGTGCCATAGAATTCTTCGCAGCTAAAAGCTACTCTTTTCCTTTCGGCATTAGCAAAACCGCCTTCGGCGCTCATTTTAATATTGGGATAGTTGGCTGCTACTATTTCAGCTACATTTTGGCCATGAGGGTCCAGAAAATCGCTTACTTTGAACTTGCGGCACTTTCTGGCTCCTTCTGCCATATCTAAAAGCTTACCGGCTAATACTTCGTCACCGCCGGCCTTAAAATACCTTAATACTTTTTCTCTATCTGCCATTTTACTTACCTTTCAAGGCAGCGCTACGGTCCAGGACCGCTTGCACTGCATCATACATTGCGGCACGGACCCCATGCTCTTCCATGGCATGAATACCTGCAATGGTAGTACCGCCCGGTGAGGTCACTTGATCTCTCAGCTGCGCAGGATGAAGTCCTGTCTCTACAGCCATCTTGCCACTACCCAGGAAGGTCTGAGCTGCCAATTTAATAGCCAAAGCTCTGGGCAAGCCGGCCATAACGCCGGCATCAGCCAACGCATCAATCAACACAAAGCAATACCCCGGTCCACAGCCACTTAAAGCACTGACTGCTTCCATAGCAGTTTCAGCTACTTGGATAGCTTCTCCGCTGGAGGAAAACATCGCATCAACTTTTTCTAAAGCCTCAGGTGCTACTTTCTCATCCGGGCAATATGCTGTCATGCCTTCTCCTACAGCCAAAGGAGTATTGGGCATAACTCGTACGATGGCTCTTTTAGGAACCAAAGCGTGCAGCATGTTTAAATCTATGCTGCTCATAATAGAAACTACCGTTGCTTTGGCCGGAATAGCTTTTACCAGAGATGCCGTAATAGCAGTCTTAGCCATTTGAGGCTTGACTGCCAAAACCACGAAATCAGCTTCTGCTACAGCCTCAGCATTGTCTGCAAAGGTTTTAATACCGTATTGTTTGGTAAGATATTCTCTTCTTTGCGCAGTTGGCACCGCAGCTACCAAATCAGTCTTAGCTGCCAATTTGGCGTTTAAGATACCTTTCAAAATAGCTTCTCCCATAGCTCCGCAGCCAATGAAAGCAACCCTGCCAATAGCGTTTATCTTTGTTGCCATGGATTACCACCCCTATCTGTATAGTTGGCTTTTGCCTCATCAATATCCACGTTTTGAGGCGCACAAACTAATATGCTCCGCCCAATTTTTTTCATGCTGCCGTTTAAAGCATAAATTGTACCACTCACAAAATCTATGATTCTTTTAGCAATTTCGCTATCGGTATCTTCAAAATTAATGACTACCGGTTGATTTTTTCTAAGATAATCAGCTACAGACTGTGCATCATCAAAATTAGCAGGCTCAATGACAATAACTTTGACTTGTTTGGAAGTTAGTGGCATAGAAATCAATTTATCCTCATTTTTTCTGGAGCTAAACAGAGAATGCTCCCTTTTAGCAGCCGGGGTTCTTTCCCCCCATTTTTTGTTGCCAAACATAGGAACTATATTGCTATCTTCTTTAGGGTTCTCTCCCTCCAAAAGCTCAATATCATCCTCTTCACCGTACAAGCCAAAAATCTCACAAATCTTGTCCACTATTTTCATCTGACTCACCGTATCCTCTTTAAAATTTAAGCGAATAATCCCGCTCTCCAAATAGGGCCGTTCCTACTCTGATAATATTGGCTCCTTCTTCTACAGCAATCCAGTAATCATGGGTCATTCCCATGGAAAGCAAGGTACATTGTGCCTGGCCCACAATCTGCTGCAAGCACAGAAAGTCTTGATAGCCAGCTGCAAAAACAGGTCTTGTTTCTTCCACGTTCTCCGTAGCCTGGGCAATCACCATTACACCCTTTACCACTACGTGACTATAATCTTTCAGCTTGGGAAGCAAGGCTTTAAATTCTGCAGGAGCAAAACCGGATTTTTGTTCCTCTCCTGCTTCGTTAATTTGCAATAGCACTTCCTGCTTTTTACCTTTGGCTGCTGCTTGTTTATCAATAAGCTCTAAAATCTTAACACTATCTACTGACTCTATAAGATCAAAAATATCTACAGCATGTTTAACCTTGTTACTTTGTAAATGACCAATTAAATGCCAGATGCCACCGGCTGGCAGCACTTCTTTTTTGTGCATGACCTCCTGCACCCTATTTTCGCCTACATTGGTCAGCCCTGCTGCCAAAGCTTCAGTTACTACCTCTGCAGGATGATTCTTTGTCACTGCCACAATAGTTACAGCGTCTCCTGTAGCCTTCGGCTCTTTACGAGCGGCTAAAGCCGCTTTTACCTTGTTCTCCACTTGTGTCAGATTATCTGCTAGCATTAATCCTTACCTCTTATCTTACTTATTTTCGGTAAATCACAGCCGCCATGCGACCTGTTTTACCCTGTTCTGCTCTATAGGAAAAATATTGTTCTACGTGGTCTTTGGTACAATAGGAGCTATCTAAAATATGGTCACTTGGCACTCCTGCTCTCTCCAACTGCAACCTATTCACCTGCCAAAGATTTAAATGCCAGTGGCCGGGACCGGTGGGAGCGAAACACTCCTTAAAATCCGGAGCTTTCTTTAAAACATTTTCGTCTACTTCATAACAGCACGGCCCAATGGATGGACCAATAGCTGCCATCACATTACCTGGCCTGGTACCAAAATTTTGTTCCATGGTTTGGAGAGCAATAGCGCCAATCTTGCTTACAGCACCACGCCACCCGGCATGAACTAAGGCAAAAGCTGTGCTTTTGGTATCCACCAGCATTACCGGGACACAGTCAGCATAAAATAACATTAAGGGAACATTTGCTTCCTCTGTAACCAAGCCGTCTGTATCTTGAATAGTATCAGCATAGTCCAGGGCGCCCCTACCAACCAGAGCAGGCGTTACCACCACTACCCGGTTGCCATGAACCTGGGCACAGGTGGTAGCCTTTTCAGGCCTGTAGCCCAGAGCCTTAGCCACCTTGGCTCTATTGGCCAACACTTTTTGCCGGTCATCTCCTACATGGAGAGCCATATTAAGAGCACCTTTAACTATATCACTTTGACCATGGTGTCGTAAAGTAAAGCCATGGACAACACCATATTGTTCTAAAGCAGGAAAATAACCAATTTCAATATCTCCCCTTTTAGTTATAACAAATTCAGTCATACGACCTCCAAGGGAAAATAATAGTATCTAATATATTATAAAACAATTTATAGAAAAAGGCGACATAAAATGTCGCCTTTCTCGCATTTTCTCTATTTTTTCAAGGCTTTTTCAATCCTGTTAATCATCGTTTCCAAAACTTTAATACGGGCGTAATACTTGTCCTTGGCCTCGACTACTGTCCAAGGCGCCACTTTTGTATCAGTACGATACAGCATTTCATTTACTGCATCCACATAGGCATCCCATTTATCACGGTTGCGCCAATCCTCTTGGGTAATTTTCCAGGTCTTGTCCGGGTCATTTTCCCGCTCCTCAAAGCGCTGATATTGCTCATCTTTGTCTATTTGCAGCCAGAATTTTTGTACAATGATACCCTGTTTATTCCACTGAGCTTCCATATCATTGATTTCCTGATAAGCTCTCTTCCATTCCTCTGTAGTAGCAAAGTGTTCCACTCGTTCTACCAGAACCCTGCCATACCAGGTCCGATCAAAAACTGCCAATTCGCCGACTGCCGGGATATGCTGCCAGAAGCGCCATAGGTAGTGGAAACGTTTCTCCCAGTCAGTAGGTGCGCTGACAGGATTGACCTTATAGCCCAAGGGATCTAGTGGAGCAATTAATCTTTTAATAGCTCCGCCCTTACCACCGGCATCCCAACCCTCAAAAGCCACCACTGTACTTATTTTCTTTTTATATAGCTGCAATTGCAGCTGGGCAAGCCGTTCATGACATTTTTTCAGCTTTTCTTTATATTCAGCCGGTTTTAACGCTTTAGTCAAATCATAGGTTCCCAAAATATTGGGAATAGTCTTGTCTTTGCCGGCCGTAAATTTCTTAGCAGCCTTCCTCTTACCGGCAGCCAAAGCCTTGGTAAAGGCATCCTCCAATATCTCGAAGACATCAATAGTGCCTGTATGTAAATCCTCCAGGGAAACGATGTGCCACGGTGCTGCCACAGTATCGGTCTTGGCCAGCATATCTTCAAAGACCTTCTTGTAAGCTTTGTAATTTGCACCTTCAATACCACCGGGCGTAATGCTTTCCCATTCACTGCCCAAAGCCTTCTTGCCTTTGGTCAAGTTCTCTTTTTGCTGTTTCTTGGAAATGTGAGTAAAAATCTTGATGATGGCGTAGTTTTCCTCTGCCAGTTCCTTTTCAAAGGAATTAATAGACTCATAGCTGACGTCATACCAATCTGCTGCTTCGTCGGGGTCACCTACCGCATGCTCGTTCTTTAAGAAATACCAGGCTCTATGATGCAAAGCAATTTGCCCGGTTACCGGCAATTCTTTCCAGAATTGGGTAAAGAAGGGTTGCGTCTTTTGTTCCTCTGTTGTTTTAGAGGCGGAATAAACACGATAACCACGCGGATCCAAAGCTGCAATGACCTTATTGATCAGCTCGCTGCGCCAGGTTCCTCTAAAACCTTCAAATACTACAATGACAGGAATACCTGCATCCCGTATTTGCCGTTGTAAAGCGCCCAATTTTACAGAAAGCTTGTCCAGCTTTTTTCCATAAGTGCTTTTGGAAATTTTCCGCTTTAAATCAACCTTTCCTAACATGGTCATCTGCCTTCTTTCGGTCCAATAAGTGCCTTAGGTTTGCCTAATATCTCAGCCATAATAAAACCATTTCGTAATTGCTGCTGGGTAAATATTTGTCTGTCGTTAGTTACTACCGTTGTCAAGGGTGCGGAGGGAACCAAAAGCGGATTTTCGCCATTGCCTTCTTTACCCATATCCTGCGGCTCCGTACTTACATATACCTTTGCTTTGGCCTGAGGCTGGGGCAGTTCAGCTCTTTCCTCTGTCTCGTCATCAGTCGGTATGGTGAAAACCGGTCTGGGCATCTGCTGCATTTGGATTCTCTTTTTTTTGAAAATAGCCGGCAAAACCAGCTTAAAGAGAAAATATATAATTGCTAGCCAAAATATATCCATACGCTTACCTCGTTATCAACCCTGTTGCCCATTATGAGGAGCAGGAGTTAAAGGTCCTGTGCCTGCAATGTTCTTTCTCATATCAGTATCAGCATTAATATTGTTCATTTTAAAATAGTCCATAGCACCTAATCTGCCATTTTCCAAGGCAGAAGCCAGTGCTGCCGGTACCTTAGCTTGTTCTTCCACAACCTTAGCTTGCATTTCCTGCGTGTAAGCCTTCATTTCCTGTTCCTTGGCCACTGCCATAGCTCTACGCTCTTCGGCTCTGGCCTGGGCAATTCTCTTATCAGCCTCAGCCTGGTCTGTCATTAATTCTGCACCGATGTTACGTCCTACATCTACATCGGCAATATCAATTGAAAGAATTTCAAAGGCAGTACCTGCATCCAACCCCTTTTCCAAAACTGTCTTGGAAATGTGGTCAGGATTCTCCAGAACTTCGCTGTGGTTGGCAGCAGAACCTACGCTGGTAACAATGCCTTCGCCGACTCTGGCGATAACCGTTTGCTCTCCGGCGCCGCCCACCAGACGATCAATATTAGCTCGTACTGTTACTCTGGCTTTTACCTTCAGTTCAATACCATTTTTAGCAACAGCGGAAACAATAGGGGTTTCTATAACCTCCGGGTTAACGCTCATTTGTACTGCTTCCAGCACATTACGCCCTGCCAGGTCAATGGCACAGGCTCTTTCAAAGGTCAGAGGAATTTCAGCTCTATGAGCTGCAATCAACGCATCAATAACCTTATCTACATCACCGCCTGCCAAATAGTGAGCTTCCAATTGATTGGTGTTAACAGAAATACCTGCTTTATTGGCTTTAACCAGGGGAAGCACAATTTTACCGGCAGGAACACGGCGCAATCTCATACCAACCAGGTTAAAAATACTTACATCCACACCCGCTGCCATGGCTGAAATCCACAAGCCCAAGGGCACAAAATTCAAAAAAAGTGCAATGGCAAAAACCGCCAAAATGATAATTACACCACTACCTAAAATGTTCATTTTTGTTTCTCCCTTTCCACAAAGATTTTATGTCCTTCCACTTTGACAATAACCACCGGGCTCCCGGGAGCTATAAAATCACCTTCTGTAATAACATCTACCCTTTTGCCGTTTATTTTGGCTACGCCGCTTGGTCTTAAAAGACTGTCGGCCACGCCGGTTTTACCAATATAGCTACTTAAATCCAGATTCTTTTCCTGACCTGTCAAATGGCCCTTGTTGGTAAGCACAAATTTTTGCCACAGGGGATTCTTAGGCAGAAATTTCATCAGCAGCCCGGCAACAATTGCCATACCAACCAGCCCTGCTGCCAAAACAGGAATAGTATCCTTGCCACCACCCAAGCCAAAATAAAAACTAGCCAGAATACAAACAATGCCACTAATACCGCATAAACCAAAGCCCGGAATAAAAAGCTCCAGGAAAAGCAACCCGGCACCAACCGCAAAAAACTTGATAGCCGTCATGTCCAGGTCCCAGGCATCCGGTTTATAAAAAAGATCAGTGGAAGCTGCCCAACAGTTGGCAGTATATCCCAGCACTAGTAAAGCGCCAAATAAACAGGGAAAAAGATATTTTCTTAAGCGTTCCATATCCAATTCCTTCCTTTCTTTAAGTTAGTAATATTATAGCATAATGCAAGAAGTTAAAATATGAATTTATTATGTCGTGGTTCTCTTCTCTGCCTTTGCCGCCAAGATCGGCAACAAAAAAGGAAGCCGGCTTAACCGACTTCCTTTTGTTCATTATTTCAAGAGTTCTCGAACAATGCTGTTGATTTTCTTACCATCAGCACGTCCCTTGGTCTTGCCTATAACTGCTCCCATTACCTTACCCATATCCTTAGGTCCGGCAGCGTGTACAGCAGTAATAGTCTCTGCAATGATTTTCTTCAAATCATCGTCACTAAGCTGTTCCGGTAAATATTTCTTAAGAATGGCAATTTCTTCTTCATTCTTAGCAACCAGTTCATCACGTCCGGCAGTTTTAAATTCCGCAATGGAATCTTCTCTCTGCTTTACTTCTTTCATGAGAACGGCCATTATTTCCTCGTCGCTCAGTTCTTTCTTTTCATCAATCTCTTTATTACGGATACTTGACCAAGCCATGCGAATAACAGCCAAGCGGAGCTTACCAGCTTCTCTCGCTTTCATGGCCTCTTTCATATCTGCCGATAAAGTTTCTCGTAATGTCATTTCTAAGCCCCCAAATATTATCTGGTTTTGCGTTTTCTAGCAGCTTCAGATTTCTTTTTACGTCTTACGCTAGGCTTTTCATAGTGCTCACGTTTTCTTACTTCGGAAAGGACTCCGGCTTTTTGAGTTGCACGCTTAAAACGGCGTAGTGCACTATCTATTGATTCAGTTTTTCCAACTTTTATCTCTGTCATCTGTCATCCCTCCCTCCACAATTACAATACGGGACAAGTGCATTAGCAAAAACTACACTATGCCATTATAGCCCAAAACAAGGTTTAATGTCAATAATCAGATTAGCAAGGAGGCCAACCTAATTGTTTGCCACCTAAAATATGAAAATGCAAATGTGGCACAGACTGACCGCCCTCTTCACCGGTATTGATGACAACTCTAAAGCCTTTTTCATCCAGCTTCAGCATTTTTACCAGCTCAGGCAACTTGCTTTTCACGTAAGTAACTATTTCCGGAGATGCAGTAAGGATATTTTGAGTATGCTCCTTGGGAATCACCAATACGTGAACAGGGGCACCTGGATTTAAGTCATTAATGACGATAATCTTATCATCCTCATATAATCTCTTACTGGGAATTTCTCCAGCTACAATTTTACAGAAAATACAATCTGACAATATGTTCACCCCCTACTTTTTATTTATCGTGTTCCTTTATTATAACACCTCTAAGACCATCCTCAAAGAGTTTTTGTAATTGACAAGCAGTAATTTTTCCTGTTAATTCTATTTTGCTTTCGGTATAGACCCTTACGTAATTACCGGTCAGCCCTTCCCATAAGCCGTGCTTATTTTTTGTTTCCCACAGCACTTCCGTCTCTGTACCGGCCAAAGTCTTTAAATAGTTTTGGTGGCCTCTGGTATCAACTATCTCCGCAGCTTCTACCCGCTTATTTTTGGTCTCTTCCGGTACCTGCTCCGGCAGCACGGCAGCAGGTGTACCTCTTCTGGGTGAATAGGGGAAAACATGAATTTTGGCAAATTCACAGGCTGTTACAAAACGTAAAGATGCATCAAAATCTTCTGCCGTTTCCCCCGGAAAGCCTACAATCAAATCTGTTGTTATGCTTACATCCGGTATCTTAGCTCTAATCTTAGTCAACAAGGCTTTAAATTTAGCACTGTCATAAGGCCTGTGCATAGCCCTTAGAGTTTTATCCGCCCCTGCCTGCAAGGGTAAATGTAAATGACGACAGAAGCGTTTATCCTGTGCCATCAGTTCTAAAAGTTCCGGTTCCACTTCAATTGATTCCAGGGAGCCTAGCCTTAACCTGGCTAAACCGGGCACTGCTAAAGCTGCCCTCACAGCATCTACCAATTTAGGTCCCCCGGCTGCTTCCTTGCCATAGGCGCCCAAATGAATACCAATAAGCACTACCTCCTTGTAGCCTTGTGCTACCAGCCGCTCCACTTCGGCCCTAATGTCAACAATACTTCTGGAGCGCAATGGTCCTCTGGCATAGGGAATAATACAATAAGCGCAAAATTGATTACAGCCTTCCTGAATTTTTAAAAAGGCTCGCGTCATCTTGGCATCAACGCCGGCCGTCATATTTTCAAAGGGGCTGTCCTTAATAAGTTCATGAACCAGATTGGCTGTACTCAAGCCCTTGTGTCCACCGGCTTTAGCTACCAGCTCCACAATGTTTTTTCTGTCCTGGGTACCAATAATTAAATCCACGCCCTCGATAGCAGCCACTTCTTCCGGCGCTGTCTGAGGATAGCAACCAGTAACTACAACCAGGGCCTGAGGATTATTGCGTACTGCCCTATGAATTATTTTGCGGGATTTACTTTGTCCCATATTGGTAACCACGCAGGTATTAATCAAGTAAACATCCGCCGGTTCCGTAAAGGGAACTATGGTATAGCCTGCTTTGGTAAAAAGCTGTTCCATGGACGCTGTATCAGCTTGATTTACTTTACAGCCTAATGTGTAAAAAGCAATCTTTGACATACTTTTCTCCTAATATAGAAGGCCCTCAGCCTCCAAAATCTCCTGCTTCATATAAAATCGCGGCAATAGCGGCAAGGCCGGCTGTTTCCGTTCTCAAAATTCGTTTCCCCAGGCTGACTGCTTGCCAGCCCTGAGCTAAAGCTGCTGCCAGTTCTTCCTTTGCAATGCCGCCTTCCGGTCCAATGAGAAGAGCTATTTCCTGTGTGGCAGCATGGGCTTGCAATACTTGCCTCAGGCCCTTATGGTCCTCAACCTCATAGGCAATAATTTTTAGTGGTATATCCTTAGTGTAGCTGAGCATAGCTTGAAAATCCTGTACATCAGCAATGGTAGGAATAATTTCCCTTTTACTTTGCTTGGCAGCTGCCTCAGCAATTTTTTGCCAACGCTCTACTTTTTTCGTAGCCTTATCCCCACCAAGTTTTACCACAGAATTGCTCATGGCCGTGGGAATAATCTCTACTGCTCCCAGCTCCACTACCTTTTGAATAATTAGTTCCATTTTGTCGCTTTTGGGCAAGCCTTGCACCAAGTGAATTTTTACCACGGGTTCATTGGCACCGGGTAAAATTGTTTTTACAGTGATTTGTATACTCTTCAGGTCAACAGCTGTAATGGTCATCAGTGCACTTACCTGATCCAGGGTAACGATTTGCAGTTCATCGCCTGCTTTCATACGTAATACATTAGCAATGTGATGAGCATCCGGCCCTATAATATTCATCTTGTCAGCGAAATTTTCTTTCACAAAGAACCTATGCATCCCGGGTCCTCCCCATTAGAACGGCAGACCAGCCGCCCTTATGCTTAACCTCAATAATTTTCATACCCACTTCTTTTGCCTTAGCTTCCACGTCAGCCAATCTTTCATCAATAATACCGCTGGCCAAGAATTTTCCCTGGGGCTTTAATTTACCGGGAATATCCGGCAACAGCATAATTATAATATCAGCAATAATATTAGCCACGATTATATCCGCCTGACCGGCAGTACCATGGAGCAAATCTCCCTGCGCTGTAGCAATAGCATCACTCAATTGGTTGAGAGCAATGTTTTCCCTGGCAACTTGTACCGCCTTACCATCAATATCGACAGCCTTAATAGTTTTGGCGCCCAGCAAAGCTGCTGTCATAGCCAAAATACCGCTACCACAGCCTACATCAAAGACAGTCATGTCAGGCTTTACAATCTCTTCCAAGATTTGCATGCACATATTGGTAGTATGATGCGTACCTGTGCCAAAAGCCATGCCCGGGTCCAGGTGAAGCACCCTATCGCCTTTTTGGGGAACATATTCCTCCCAGGTCGGCTTAATGACAAGGGACTTGCCCACCCTGGTCACATGGAAATACTGCTTCCATTCATTAGCCCAGTCATGCTCGGAAATATTTCTAAACAAGGTAGGTCCAAAACGAAACTTACCAATGCGGCTCTCAATAACACCCAGTTCTTTTTCAATACGGGCCAAACGCTCTTTTAGTTCAGCGTCCTCCGGGTAATAGGCAGTAACAGTTACCACCTCTGTATTAGTTTGCTCCGGTATATCAGTAAGCTGCCATGTACCGGAATTGCGCAAGGTATTAATGAGCACCGGGTCTTCAATAGCCACGCCATTACGAGCCCCCTGCACTCTCAGCATCTCCGCCACTGCCTCTACTGCTTCATGAGTTACTTTAATACTTATTTCCAACCATTTGTCCAATCTTATCGCTCCTTAAAATCAATATTCCTTATTATAGCATAGTTTAAGATATACTACTTATATTGTTCGCAGTTTATTGCCACGGGCTCCGGTGCAGTGGTTCGCTGTTTCCACTCAGCTACGCTTTGTGGACAGCTATCACATGGCCAGTTCCATTTGCTTGCTACGTCGCTTTGCTCCTTGCTCGCAAGGA
>Ga0183097_10741_pt1 | contig 41719 bp, 44 predicted proteins | sample BioMet8_FD_128883 | JGI IMG/M metagenome (GOLD analysis project Ga0183097, IMG submission 128883) | Microbial communities from bioreactor (seeded with sewage sludge) at Lawrence Berkeley National Lab, California, USA - Biofuel... | ecosystem: Engineered > Bioreactor > Anaerobic > Unclassified ... | reverse complement strand
TAGCGGCCTCGGTGATACCCTGAACGATCTCCATGTTATTCACATTGAAGGCTCCGATGGCGTATCCCCCGTTATAGGCCTTTTCAAACATTTCTTTTGTTGTTACCAGCGGCATAAGAACATCTCCTCTTAAAAATTTGTGCCAATTGCCATATATTATATTCCACAATTGTGTTATAATCAATAAGCAAGGCGAAAATTTTGTAAATAATTTGTAATCAGTTGGAGGTCGAGCTATGAGCAAAAAACTTGTTGGCGCGTGTATATTTGGTCAGTCCGGAGGCCCTACCGCCGTGATAAACGCCAGCGCATACGGCGTTATACGCGCCGCGCTGGATGCTGAGGAAATCACAAAGGTTTACGGTGCGGCACACGGAATAAAAGGCGTGTTGGAAGGCAAACTCTACGATATGGGCGAGGAAGACGCCTATGAGCTTAGCCTGCTGACAAACACTCCGTCGTCTGAGCTTGGTTCCTGCAGATACAAAATGAAAGACCCGGATGTGGATGATACCGACTATAAGCGGATTCTTGAGATATTCAAAAAATACGATGTCCGGTATTTCTTCTATAATGGCGGCAACGATTCCATGGACACCTGCGCCAAAATCAGCAGATATATGCAGCGCTCCGGATACGAATGCCGCGTTATGGGCGTTCCCAAAACCATAGACAACGATCTCTTCGGCACGGATCACTGCCCCGGTTTCGGCAGCGCTGCAAAATATATCGCCACCTCCTGCATGGAAATACACAAGGACTGCTGTGTTTACGATACCGGAATGATCACGGTTGTTGAAATAATGGGACGTCATGCCGGGTGGCTGGCCGGAGCTTCCGCGCTGGCATCTTATAAGGGCTGCGGTCCCGACCTTATATATTTGCCGGAGACCGATTTTGACCTGGACAAGTTTTATGCCGATGTTGGCGCGATATACAATCGCACAGGCAAGGCTCTTATCGCAGTTTCCGAAGGAATACATTATGCCGATGGTTCTTTTGTTTCCGAGGCCAAGACATCAGCAACCGATGGCTTCGGACATGCACAGCTGGGTGGACTTGCCTCTATGCTGGCGGCAATGCTGAAGGAAAAATTTGGCGCCAAGGTGCGGGGAATAGAGCTTAGCCTGCTGCAGCGCTGCGGAGCGCATCTGGCATCAGCCACTGATGTTGACGAGGCGGTTGCCGCCGGAGTAAAGGCTGTGGAATGCGCGCTTGCCGGTGAAACAGACAAGATGGTCGCCTTTGAGCGTGAAAATGAAAACGGCAGCTACTCCTGCCGAATGGAGCTGCTGCCGCTGTCCGAGGTCGCAAACTACGAAAAGAAAGTACCGATGGAGTGGATAAACGCCGACCACAATTTCGTTACTCAGGAATTCATTGACTATGTTATGCCTCTTATTCAGGGCGAGCCGGAGCGTGTTGTCGAGGATTCTCTCCCCCGCTATGCAAAGCTGAAAAAGATTTTGGTAAAATAATCTTTGTAAAATGCCGGACGGCTGCCTGTCGCAGCCGTCCGGTATTTTTATGTGAACCACTTCCCTCTCGCGCAGGTATCTTATTACGTCGTTTACGTCCGGATCATCTGACAGACGAAGGATGTTGTCGTATGTTGTACGCGCCTTCTGTTCCGCCGCCATATTTTCAGTGAGGTCGGTTATTACATCGCCCTTTACGCCTATTGTGGCCGCACTCCACGGAAATCCCGATGCTGCCGTGGGATATACGCCGGCGGTATGATCCACAAAATACGCCTCATATCCGGCTTTTTTTATCTCCTCAGGGGTCATTTCGCGCGTCAGCTGATGAACGATCGCTGCGACCATCTCAAGATGTCCCAGCTCCTCTGTGCCGATATCAGTAAGAAGGGCTTTCAGCTCAGGGTACGGCATGGCATAGCGCTGACTCAGGTATCGCAGAGACGCGCCCAGCTCTCCGTCCGGGCCTCCGTACTGACTAATAATAAATTTTGCCAGCGCCGGGTTTGGATTTTTGATATTTACGGGATATTGCAGCTTCTTTTCGTACTCAAACATTTTTCAGTCCTCCGTCCCACCGCAGCAATTCCACGGCCACGGATCCTTTATCCAGGCGTAGTTTTTCATGCCAAGCATATCTGACTGGCTCACAGGACCGTACAGCTCTGTGTAGCGCTTATGCGCCTCTGCCGAGAGTGCAAGAATGTCCTGATACATGTCAAATGCCTCAGCATCGTTTATATGTGTGTCAAGATACAGCTCCAACTCATCTGCGGCAAAATCCAGCGCCATAAGTTCACGCAGCGGTGTGTTCTGTATGTCCCCGGTATTGACCATACCCATGAATGGCAGTTCAAGACCAGGGAAAAGTGTGCCACGCTGCAGTGCCTCCGGCGCACCATAGGCCGGAGCAGGGCTCTGCTGCATCGGCACGTACGCCATTGCAAGCGGCGCGCACGCGCCGGGCAGGGAGCCGTTTTTATACCCGCAGCTGCCGGTCTTATTATTGTTATCCACTATTAAATATTCCTCCTATGTCGAAATGAAGGCAGCGCCTCGGTACATAATATGCGCACATTGCCGAGCAGTGTAAAAAATCCGCCGACAAAGCATTGTCGGCGGATTTCAATAAACAGGCAGTACAATTTAATAGAGAATGGCAGATATTATTTAAGGATTACTTTGTTGAATGTTTTCTTACCCTTGCGGATCACGATGCCTTCCTTGAGCTCAGCTTCTGAGTATGACTTTGAAATATCGTTGATCTTTTCATCGTTTACCGTAACGCCGCCCTGCTGGATGTTTCTGCGGGCATCGCCGTTGGAGGAGCACAGGCCGGTGAGCACCAGAAGCTTAATAATATCCGCGCTTCCGTCCGTAAGGTCTGAGGCGCTGATTTCAGTAGCGGGCATATGCTCGCTGTCGCCGGCGCCGCTGAAAATTGCTCTGGCGCCGTTCTGAGCCTTTTTGGCCTCCTCTTCGCCGTGAACTATGGAGGTGAGCTCGTATGCAAGGATCTCCTTGGCCTCGTTGAGCTTCGCGTCCTTCCAGGTCGACATCTCGTCTATCTGCTCCAGCGGCAAAAATGTCATTTTGCGCAGGCAGTTCATGACATCCGCGTCGTCCACATTGCGCCAGTACTGGTAGAATTCGAAGGGGCTCGTCTTGTCGGGATCCAGCCATACTGCGCCGCCCATGGTCTTGCCCATCTTTTTCCCCTCACTGGTCAGCAGCAGGGTGATCGTCATACCGTAGGCATCCTTGCCCAGCTTGCGGCGGATAAGCTCTGTTCCGCCCAGAATATTGGACCACTGGTCGTCGCCTCCGCACTGCATAACACAGCCGTTGTTGACGAACATATGGTAAAAATCGTAGGACTGCATGATCATGTAGTTGAATTCAAAGAATGTAAGTCCCCTCTCCATGCGCTGCTTGTAGCAATCTGCGCGGAGCATGTTGTTCACAGAGAAGCAGGTACCAACCTCGCGCAGAAGGTCAACGTAGTTAAGATCCAGCAGCCAGTCGGCGTTATTCAGCATCAGAGCTCTGTCGTTAGAAAAATCTATGAACTTGGACATCTGCTTCTTGAAGCACTCGGCGTTGTGATCTATCTGATCACGGGTCATCATAGGACGTGAATCGGTACGGCCCGACGGGTCGCCTATCATGGTAGTACCTCCGCCTATCAGCGCTATGGGTTTGTTGCCGGCAAGCTGCAGCCTGCGCATAAGGTTAAGGGCCATAAAATGTCCGACATGCAGAGAATCAGCTGTGGCATCGAAGCCTATATAGAAAGTGGCCTTGCCGTTATTGACGAGCTCTTTTACCTCGGCTTCGTCTGTGACCTGCGCGACAAGCCCGCGGGCCTGCAGTTCTTCATAAATACCCATTTTCATCTATCTCCTTATTTATTGTTTTTTAATAATTCATCGACAAGTTCTGCGCACTCTTCGATTATCTTGTCGCATGGTACCATATGTTCCGGTGACTTCAGCTCACGGCAGGTTATTACCCCGTATCGCTGACGAACCGTATCAATATAATTACGGCACAGTGCAGCGGATTTTGCATTCAGCCGCCTGTCCGAAGGATCTGAGCCCATAACGGCGCTGCCGATGGCCATAACGCCGCCTGTAACCGCGCCGCAGACCTCGCCACATTTCATCCCGCCGCCAAAGCCTGCCGCCACGGAAAGCGCGGTGCTTTCATCCATGCCGCCATACTCGCGGCAGGAGCAGAGCACACTCTGCGCGCAGTTATATCCCTGCCTGTGGAGGCTCTCAGCCTTTTCCCTTGCCGTCATGTTTTATCACCTCTTTTATACTTGTTTGCATATTCAAGCTGCTCGGACGCGCTGGCTATTGTGGTCGCGGTAATATTGTCGCCTCCGTGCAGCCTCGCAAGCTCCAGTTCCCTGCCATGTGTATCCAGCTTTGTCACGCTTGTGTATGTTCTGCCGCCGGATTCGGATTTCTTTATAACGTAATGGCTGTCGGCCATTGCGGCTATCTGGGGCAGGTGAGTAACACACAGCACCTGCTTGGCCTTTGAAAGATCGGCAAGCTTCTCACCTACCCGCTGGGCGGCGATGCCGGACACTCCGGCGTCTATTTCATCAAACACCATGGTATCCACGGCGTCGTTTTCAGCAAAAACATTTTTCATTGCCAGCATTATGCGGCTGAGCTCACCGCCGGAGGCAATGCGGCTTATGCGGCCCGGAGCTTCACCTGCGTTGGCAGACATGAGAAATCGAATGTCGTCTGAGCCGTATGCATCAAAACCTGGGTCTACCGAAACCGGTGAAAATTCAACAGCAAATTTAACCGACGGCATGCTCAGCGCGCGCAGCTCATCCACAATGCGGCCCTCAAGGAATGCCGCAGCTTTTTTGCGGCGGGCAGAAAGTTTCTGCGCCGCTGCCCGGCACACCTTTGCCTGGGCAGAAATATCAACTTTCAGTTTTTCTGCCATATCCCCGGAATATTCAATGCTCTCAAGCCGTCTGCGGCTGTCCTGAAGCTTTTTCGCCAGACCAGCCTCGTCAGTACCATACTTTCGCTCAAGCCGCCTGAGCTGCGCCAGACGGTCTTCCAGCGCGTCGTATTCTTCCGGTGAAAAATCCAGGCTGTCTCTGAAGTCCTTCAGCCTCTCAACGGCGTCACTTACGCAGTCTGAAGCCTGCGTAAGTATTGAGTATGTATCCCCAAGCTCATCGGATATATTCTTTACACGGCCGATTATAGCTGCAGCGTCTGCCACAAGTGCAGAAGCGTTTGTATCTGACTCATACAAAGCGCTGTATGCCGTGTCAACGGCGTCAGTTATCTTTTCCGCGTTATGCAGAAGATCCCGCCGGGCGGTTTTCTCATCCTCTTCGCCCGGCCGTATGTCTGCTTTGTCCAGCTCTTCGATTGTGTATCTAAGACTTTCGGACAGGCGCTCTTTTTCACTCTCGTCAATATCCAGCTGTTTCAGTTCGTTTACCAGACCGCAGTACTTGTCATATTCTCCGCGATAAGCAGCGAGCTCTCCGCCCAGGCCGCAGAAATGGTCCAGATATTCACGGTGCCGTGTTTCGTCCATCAGCTGTCTGCCGTCGTTCTGACCGTGTATGTCCAGCAGAATTCCGCCAAGCTCCCTCAGCTGCTGCGCCGTTACAGGCATGCCGCATACGCGGCAGCTGCTTTTTCCATCCTCGGTAAGCCTGCGCTGAAGGATCAGTTCGCATTCGTGATCGATGCCGTTATCAGAGAGCCAGCCGTCGGCGGCCGAGGTCTCGAACACAGCCGTGACTGTGCCGCGGTCAGCGCCTGTACGGATAAGCTCCCGGCTGGTGCGGGCGCCAAGAACGGCCCCCAGCGAGTCGATCACAATCGACTTTCCGGCGCCAGTCTCGCCTGTGAGAATATTCAGGCCGGGGCCGAATTCTATGTCGGCCTTTTCGATGACAGCTATATTTTCTATGTGCAGCTCAGTCAGCATACATCAGTTCTCCCTCCGGGAGATTACAGCATATTGCTTATCTCCTGGCAAAGTCTCTCTGCGGACAGGGCGTCCTTCATGGCCAGAAACGCGGTGTCGTCTCCCGCTAGCGAACCCACAAGCTCCGGTATTTCCATTGAATCCAGTGTGGAGCATGCGGCATCGGCAAGCCCGGGAAGCGTTTTCACAACTATGATGTTTTGGGCTATATCGAATGAGGTGACGCACTCCTTGAATATTTTTTTCAGCCTGTCCGAATATCCGCCGGTCTCTCCGGTACCTCCAACGGTGTAGTGGTATTTCCCGTCGCTGTCCAGCTTCTTCACCAGGCGCATATCTTTAATGTCTCTGGAAAGCGTTGCCTGTGTGCTCTTGACTCCCCTTGCCGCCAGCGCTTCCATAAGTTGATTTTGCGTCTCTATGTTCTGCTGGGTGATTATTTCAAGAATCACGCTCTGTCTTCCAGGTTTCATCTTCGTCCCTCCGTCAGCGTTCCCGCTCAATCAATTTTTCAAAAACAATATCATAGAAGCTCTTGGTGCCCATATCTGCCATAACAAGCTCATGAGAGGATTTTCTGACTTTAAGTATATCGTCGTTTGCAAGCTCAAGCGGCTCACCGCCGTCAACAATCAGGAATGCACGCCTGCCGTGGAGCTTTTCGGCCCTTGCGGACACCACTCTATCAGGGGCAAGAACATAGGATTTTGCAAACATGGCGTGAACGCAGATCGGTGTTAAGATAATATTCCTGGCGGTAGGCTCCACCAGCGGCCCGCCGGCAGAGAGCGAATATGCAGATGAGCCGGTGGGAGTTGACAGTACTACGCCGTCGCCGGAGAATGTGGTCATCTTGTCGCCGTCGCACCATGCTGTAAGTCTGATGCAGTCACCAAAACCGTGAATCACCGCGTCATTTATGGCACAGTCGGTGTAAATGACGTCGCCTTTTCTGATAAGAGATACATCCAGCATCATCCTGCGCTTTTCAATATAGTCGCCACCGGCGGCTTTAAGGACCTCGCCGGCGCTGCATGCCTCCAGCGCGGCCATGAAGCCCTTTGTTCCGGCATTGATGCCGATCACCGGTACGCCGTGGCGTGCCGCTGTTCTTGCAGCGTGAAGTATTGTGCCGTCACCGCCGATCACCACCACAAGATAGGCACCATCTATTGCATCTTCAAGCTCGGCTTTTTCAATATCTTCCGGCACTATGCTGTTCTCGTCGGTGTCAAAAATAGGGCACACAAATGTTTCGTGTCCGGCTTCTTCAAGAAGTCCGCGTAAATTTCGCGTAATCTCAAGGCCGCAGTCGCGGTATGGATTGGGACACAGGATGATTTTATTACCCATGGCGATCCTTTCAGGCGTCACAGGGTATTATGGGACGCCTCGACTGTTTGTTCGGGATGTATCTCGGGAGCATCATAACTGCCGTTTTTAAGCCAGCACAGGTATTCGATATTGCCCTCCGGCCCCTTGATAGGCGAAAAATCAAGACTCATGGGCGTAAGCCCGTGCTCTGCGGCAAAAGTGAGAACAGAATTAATTACTTCAAGATGTACAGCGGGGTCACGCACAACGCCCTTTTTTCCTACCTCTTCCCTGCCGGCTTCAAATTGAGGTTTTATTAGGCATATAATGTCCGCACCGGAACTGAGTATTGCCGCTACAGCCGGAAGGACAAGCTTTACGGAAATAAACGACAGATCCATAACTGCCAGCTCAGGCTCCTCGGGTATCAGATCGTGTGAAATATATCGTATATTGGTGCGCTCCATGCTAACCACTCTCTGGTCTTCCCTCAGTTTCCAGGCAAGCTGCCCATAGCCAACATCCACTGAATACACCTTAGCAGCACCGTGCTGGAGCAGCACGTCCGTAAAACCGCCTGTGGATGCGCCGCAGTCTATGCAGACTTTGCCGGCAGGCTCGACTGGAAATACCTTCAGGGCCTTGTCCAGCTTAAAGCCACCGCGGCTGACAAATGGCAGAGCATCTCCGCGGACTTCAATTTTTGCGTCAGGCGATACCGGCGTCCCCGGCTTATCTGAGCGCTGACCGTTGACAAATACCAGGCCGCTCATTATTGAGGTCTTTGCCCTCTCACGGCTCTCAGTCAGTCCCAGATCAAAAACCAGCTGGTCAAGTCTTACCTTCTTCATAGCATTTCCATGGCGGCACCGGCGATGGCGGCGGCATCTATGCCGCTGCTTTTCATCAGCTCGGCAGTTGTTCCCTGCGGCAATATACCGTTCCCGAGATTGATGAGTCTGGCAGATTTCAGCAGTATGCCCTCAGCGGCTGCGGCAGCAAGCAGCTTTTCACCCACACAGCCTGAAGAGCATACCTCCTCCGCCGCGATAAGGCGTCCTGTCTTTCTAACCGAGGAAAGCACCGGTTCGGGATCAAGCGGGCATATACAGTCCAGCTTAATAACATCGGCGTCAATTCCATCGACCTTCAGCAGCTGGGCTGCAAGCCTCGCCTGATAAATCATAGTCCCATAAGCCGCGATGGTCACATGCGCTTTATCAGCAGCGCCATGGGATGCAGTATCGAGCTTTGGCGGCTCCCCGCCTCTTGGGTATCTTACAGCCACAGGACCACTGATATCGTAAACTGCTTTTCTAAGCATTTTCCGCAGTTCAGCAAAATCAGCCGGGCAAAGAATTGTTATGCCAGGCACTGTGGACAGATATCCTACGTCAAAGACGCCGTGATGAGTCTCGCCGTCGCTGCCGACGATGCCGGCTCTGTCCACGCAAAGGACAATATGAAGATTCTGCAGTGCGGCATCATGGATAAGCATATCGTAACCGCGCTGAAGGAAGCTGGAATAGACGGCAAAAACAGGGATGACCCCCTGCTTTGCCATACCTGAGGCCATGGACACCGCGCTTCCCTCGGCTATTCCTGCGTCGAAAAACCTATACGGATACTTTGAGGCGAAGTCCGAAAGCCCTGTTCCGCCCGACATGGCGGCTGTGATGGCAACAATATTTCTGTCGTTTTCGGCAAGGCTGCACAATTCTTCACCCATTATCTGGGAAAAGCAAACCCCGGAAGGCTTCAATATTCCGGTTTTCGCGTCGAAAGCACCAACACCATGATACTTTGACGGGTCGTTTTCAGCGTACGGGCAGCCCTTACCTTTGACGGTAATGACATGCAGCAGAACCGGTATCCGCATATCGCGGGCCCAGGCAATGGCTGTTTCAAGCTGTCTGACATCGTGCCCATCGATGGGGCCGAGATAATATAGGCCCAGATCGTCGAACATGTTTCCCGGAAGTATACGCTTTTTTATGCTTTCCTTTACCTTGTGATTAAAATCATACAGCGGTTTTACCATGCCGATTGTCTCACGGTAAGCGCGCTTGAATTCCAGATATTCCGGACGTACGCGCGCCTTTGACAGCAGCTCCGACATGCCACCGACATTGGAATTTATAGACATGCCGTTGTCGTTAAGGATGATCACAATTGGTTCCCGGCTGCCTCCGACGTTGGCAAGACCTTCATAGGCAAGGCCACCCGTCATGGCACCGTCGCCGATTATTGCCGCAACATCGTAGTCTTCGTTTCTCAGCGTCCTGGCTCTGGCCATTCCCAGCGCGACCGCTACGGAATTCGACGCGTGGCCGGCGATAAAGGCGTCGTCGGAAGACTCATGCGGCTTGGGGAAGCCGGAAATACCGCCGTACTGGCGCAGAGTACCGAATTCACCGCGCCTGCCCGTGATTATCTTGTGGGCATAGCACTGGTGCCCGACATCAAAAACAATCCGGTCCCTTGAAGTATCATAGACTCTGTGTAAAGCCACGGTAAGCTCCACCGCTCCAAGATTTGACGCCAGATGTCCGCCCGTTACGGATACGCCCTCAATGATCTCTTCCCGCAGTTCTTCGCACAGCGGTTCAAGCTCGTCCTCCGTGAGTTTTTTTATATCGTTAGAATTATGGATTTTATCAAGAATTTTCAAATCATTACCTCTGATATAATTTATTGCTATTTTAATATAATACCAAATCGCGCCCTGTTTTACAATAGAACAGGGCGCGATTTTATACATAAAAAAGTGAATATTTTGTTATTTATTGCGGGTGGCGAGAGAATCGGCAAGGGAACAGAGAAAAGCTGTATCCTCAAACTCATCACGCAGCACATTCTTTGCAAATTCGGTTAGTCTCGCTATCATGGCATTGCACTTTTCCTCACCGTACAGCGCCATATATGTGTTCTTGTGCTCGCCGGCATCAGAGCCGACAGGCTTTCCAAGGACTTCGTCGGAGCTGGTGACGTCAAGAATATCGTCGCGGATCTGAAACGCGGCTCCGATGGCGGCACCGTAATGTCCGGCCGCCTCCAGCTGAGCTTCACTGCCGCCGGCTGCGGCAACGCCCATCTGACATGCGGCAACGATCATAGCCCCAGTCTTGCGCGTATTGATGTCGTCAAGCTCGTCCTTTGTAAGTGACTTGCCCTCACCTATCATGTCCAGATACTGACCACCGCAGATCCCGTCGACGCCAGCGGCGCCGGCCAGAATTTCGGCGCATTCGGCGCGGGCTTTGTCGGAAAGCCCGCTGCGGAGAATCGTACCGAAAGCCTCCGCCTGCAGCGCATCCCCGGCAAGCGTGGCCGTGCACACACCGTAAACAACATGATTTGTAGGCTTGCCGCGGCGAAGATCATCGTTATCCATGCAGGGCAGATCGTCGTGGATAAGACTGTATGTGTGCACCATCTCTATGGCGCAGGCCACAGGCAGCGTCATTTCCAAATTACCGCCGGTAATGCGGCAGAACTCCAGCACCAGCATTGGGCGTATTCTCTTGCCTCCAGCCATAAGACTGTAATTCATGGCTTCCAGCAGGCCATCAAAGCTCATGCCTTTATCTGCAAAATACTGTGCAAGACTGCAGTCAACAAAGTTTCTGTATTCTTCGGCTGTCATTTTCATTCCGCACCGTCAAACGGCTGCTCCTCCGGCTCCCCGTCGGCTCCCTTTCTGAGTTTGATTACCTTCTGCTCCGCATCATCAAGCATTTTTCCGCAGGATGCTATCAATCCCGTTCCCTCTTCAAAAAGCTTCAGGGATTCATCCAGCGGCGCGTCGCCCTTTTCCAGGCTTTTTACTATCTCTTCCAGTCTCTCCAGTGATTTTTCAAAATTCATTTTTTTATCAGTCATTTTCACGCTCCGTTATTTCTTCTACCCTACAGCCGATTGTACCGTCCGTAACCTCAATATCAATTTTGCCGCCGGGCGCGGCGTCCCTTACCGATCTTACAGTCCTGCCTGACGACTCCGCAATGGCATATCCGCGCGACAAAACCTTCAGCGGACTCATGGCATCCAGCGCGGATGCCAGACGTACATACTCTCTGCGCTTGCCGCTGTTGCATCGCTCAGCTGCAGCGATAAGCGACGAGGCTGCCCTGTCAAGCTCCAGACGCTTGGTATCAATGTATGCTGATGGTGAGCGCATCACTCTGCGGCCCCGCAGATCGCGCAGCCTGCCTGAAAGCTCGCCAAGCCGCTTACGCATGGCCTGACTGCTGCGAATGTTAAGATTGTCAAGGTATTCCAGCATCTCAGCGCAGTCCGGAACTGCTATCTCAGCGGCGTTTGACGGAGTTGACGCCCGCCTGTCTGCCACATAGTCGGATATGGTGACGTCCGGTTCGTGCCCGACAGCGGATATCACCGGCAGCTCGGACGCATATATAGCCCTTGCCACACGTTCGTCGTTGAAGGCCCACAGATCCTCAATGGAACCTCCTCCGCGGCCGGTGATGATAACGTCTGCCACTTTGTATTTATTGGCGTATTTTATTGCCCCAGCAATTTCTGCCGGAGCTTCGGTGCCCTGCACCCGCACCGGCAGCAATACTACCTCTGACATTGGCCAGCGGGCTCCAAGAATGCGGATCATATCGTGTACCGCTGCCCCGGCCGACGAAGTAATTATGGCAATTTTATCGGGAAACTGCGGCAGAGGTTTTTTATGCCCGGAGTCAAAAAGTCCTTCGCCCTCAAGCTTTGCCTTGAGCTGCTTAAACGCCACCTGAAGATCGCCGGCACCTTCCGGGACAAGATCTGAAACATAAAGCTGATATGCGCCGTCCCTGGGGTAAACTGATACCCGCCCAAACGCCGTAACGCTCATGCCGCTCTCAGGTCTGAAGCGCAGTTTGGAGGCATTGCCCTTAAACATGACGCATCTCAGACTGCTGTCGGCGTCCTTCAGCGTAAAATAGTGGTGTCCGGACGGGTAAACCTTATAGTTTGACAATTCTCCTCTGACGCATACCTCGCTCAAAACCGGGTCGCAGTCAATCAGTAGCTTTATGCGGCTGTTCAACTGCGTGACAGTCAGAACATTATTGTCCATCTTCACCGGCCTTTTCCAGCTCTCCCCTTATAAAGCTGCCCAAAATGCCGTTAACAAACGACACTGTTTCAGGCTCATCGTAGCTTTTTGCCAGTTCTACGGCTTCGTTTATGGCCGCGGCGTTGGGTACCTCGTCCATGTACAGTATCTCGCACATGGAACAGCGCAGAATGGCGGCCGCAGTACGGGAAATACGGTCGGTCCTCCAGCCCTTGGAATATTTCTCAATATATCCGTCCAATTCCTCCCTGTGTTCGCTTATGAGGGATGTGAGGGTACGGATATATTCCAGCTGCTTTGCGTCCGGATAGTCGGTGAACAGCTTGTCCTCAGACGACAGGGTACTGTAATGCTCTCTGTCAAAAAAGCTGTCGAATGCTTCCTGCGCGCTCACGCCAGCTGAAGCTGCGGCGAATGAAAGCTGTATTGCTATCTGTCTTGCGGCTGTCCTTGTCATATAGTTCTCCAGATCTTTGGTTATTTTTCGAAAGCCACGCCAGAAACGTGAACGTTCACCTGCGCCTTTTCGATGCCCGTTACAACCTGAACGGCGTCCATAACGGCATCCTGCACTTTTTTGGCCACGGCGACAATATTGCAGCCGTACTTAACAAGAATGATGGTGTCAACAACGATGGTGTCGTCAACGAACTGAACCTTGACGCCCTTGGAAAGCGTCTTGATGCCGAGAAATTCAACAAGTTCTGAACCCGCTGCCGTGGCAAGTCCGGCCACGCCCTCTATTTCCCCGACAGTGGTCCTAACAGTAGATACTATAACATCCTCGGATATATTTATGTTGCCCTTTTCTCCCTGGCAGGTGATGTAGTTATCAGCCATTGATCGTGCCTCCAAAAATGATTTCAGGATATTCTACCACGTAAGGATCAAAAAATAAAGCATATTAGAAAAAAAGGTGGGCATTTGCCCACCTTTCATTTTACCTCCACCACGTTCAGTGCCGTGGCCGGGAGACCGGTTTCCGATGTGACCACGTCTGTTATTTTTGCCACATCCTCCTGCGTAAGCCCCGTATTCGACGCCGGTACCGAAACGGTAACTGTGTTGTCGGCTATGTAGGTCACACAATCGTCGAAACCCTTGGCAATCAGCTGGTTTTCTACCTGCGTTTCTTTCATTGAATTTGTAGCCATGGCCGAGATGGCGTTCATGGCGCCGTCAATTGTCTGCTGCGATGCCGAATCGGACGCCGCGGCCTCCTTCAAAAGTTCCACCGACTGGTCCCGGGAGGTCTGTCTTGTGAGCCTCGCCTTAGAAAAATACTCTGATGTCTTTGCATCCTTGTCTGCCATTGTCTGCGTGTACTGAGCATCCGCTTTTTACGTCATTGCGTCCTCTGCCGCCGCCATATCCGAATCCGCCGCTCCCCATCTGTTGTTGTACGACCAGTTCAGATACACGGCCGCGCAGACAAACAGCAGGACCGTGACTATCATAATGTTCCTCTTAGCGCCTTTCATGATGCTCTGCCTCCCCAATATTCATATCTGCAATTTTCAAAATGGTAATTCTGTCGCTGCCAAAGCCGGTAAATGACTTTACCGCCTGCGTAAGCTCCAGACGAACCGCAGCGTCGTCAGCGCCGGCACATACCACCACGGCGCCGCCGTCGTCGCTCAGCAGTACTCTCACCTCTCCGGCTCCGTCTACGCTTGAGAGAGCATATTCCATACGTTTTTCCTCTCCTGTCGACTGCGTTCCTGCAGAGGATACGCTTCCCTGCGCATTTTTGCCTGCGGGCAGCATCATAAGGACAATGCCGGCCGCCAGGATTATCAGCGGGTATTTGAACTTGTTTAGCTTTGATATCAACTTGTTCGTCTGTTCAGTCATATGCATCGCTCCAATATTGTCGCTCTTTGGGAATACCGAGTCCTGCCTCAATTGCGTCTGCAAGCTCATTTCGCGCGGCGGCACAGGAATCGGAGTACAGCTTCACTTCATACGGGTACCAGAATCCCCGGGTATCCCACCTTGCCGTGATGCTGGCTTTAACTTTGGCTCCTGACGACACCGCTTTGTCCAAAATATATGCTTCGCATCGGTCCTCTATGAATGTTCTGGAAAGACGCTGGTTCATTTTGTCCGCGCCGGTTGCCGCGTCATCTGCCATTGTCCCGTATTTTTCCAGCGCATTGCCGTAGGCTGTCACGTCAAATTTTCGTATCGGCGATATGACGGCGATAAGCATTACCAAACTGCATACGAAAACCGTGATTTTTCTTTGCCTGCCTTCCGGCGTGAGCGTAACCGCAATTGAACATACAATGGCAGAACCGGCGACGGCATACAGCCAGTTATGCAGGAATACGCTCACAGCCCCACCGCCTTAACGCTGGAAATGACTGACAAAAACAGCATAATTCCGCCGCAGTCGACGAGTCCTAGCAGCATGCCGTATGCGGTTCCGATGCCGCCGACAAGTTCTGACAGCCTTCCTGACGGCAGAACTGCGGCGTAGGCGGCGGCAGCCTTATATAGCAGATAGCGCAGGCCAAGCGCGGCAAACGGAGCGGCGCAGACGGCGCATATCGCTGTCATGCCGAATATCCCTACCGCGCCCCTCAGCAGGCCTGCCCCGGCTACAATGGACGATGCAGCGTCGGATATTATGCTTCCAACCACCGGAAGTGCTGCCGACACTGCAGTTTTGTTGCCTTGACTGCGGCCGCATCGGCCGCTCCCGTTATGGCACCGGTCAGACTAAGATATGCCGCAAAAGCCGTTGTAATTGCGGTCATCAGTACAGTGCAGAACCATTTTATCAGCTTTGACACGCCGGCTATTACCTTGCTGCCGATGGCTGCCCCGGCAATTATTGAAGCCATGTAGGCGTATATCAGCGGCACCACTATGTTTTTTGCAGCGGTAATGAGCATGTCCATAAACAATGCAGTGGCTGCGTATTTGGCCGAAGCCGAAGTCACGGCGCCCGCTGATGCAGCTACAGTGCACATAGTCGGAAGCAGCACCTTGGAAAAATCCGATAGCTCATTCAGCGTATCGGAGGACATGCTCACAAGTGAACACACGCTGTTCACGGCTGTATATGCTATGGAAAGACACCCGGCAAGCGTTATATACTCCGGCAGTCTGCCGCCGTCAAATACAGAAGCCAGCATAGAGCAGATAATAACTATCATCAGCACTGACAATGCGCCGGATCCTGCGCTTCTCAGTTCGTCCGCGGCGATTTGCTTAACTGCGCACCATATGCCATCCAAGGTGTTTTTTACATCCGGCTCGGCAGATATCTTTATAGCTCCGACTGCGGTTCGGGCCGACGGCGGCTCTGCCTGTTCCAGGGCAGTTATCCCGTAAACCTCCGCCTGCTCAGCGGCGAGGTCGGCATGGCACGGCGAGGCAAGCATTATCGCGAATACAACGAAAATCAATTCCCTTTTCATATCATACCGCCTATCATGGTCATAAGCGAGCTGATAAGCGGCAAAGCAGTATACATTGCCGCAAACGCACCCGCAAGCTCGACAGCGGAGGCTATCGCAGACTCCGATGCGTCGCGGCAGATATCTGCGCATATTTTGGCGGTAACTCTTATACCGACACACTTCAGCAGCGGAGTGAACACTGCCGCGGAAAGGCCTGACATTTTTCCCGCGGCTTTAACAGTATCCAGAACGGCAACAAACAATCTGGCGGCAGCCGCGAATATGCAAACCACAACGGCAAACGCCATTATAAGGGCTATTTCCGGGCTGCTCTTTTTTATCAACAGAGCCCCGGCCGCGGCTATGGCGCCCAGCAGAGCCACTTTCAGCGCCAACTCCATTACAATGAAAACAGCGAGCGAATTAGTGAGAAAAGCTCGCTTATACGCTGCACCACTACCATAAGCACGACGACTAGAGCGGCGATGGTGGTCATCAGCGCCTGCTCCTCACGGCCGGAGCGGGTCAGGAGTATGTTCAGCACTGCGACTATTATCCCAACAGCGGCTATCTTGAAAATAAGATCAATGTCCATCCAGATCACCTTTTATCATAAAAGTACTATTGAAAGCATCGCGCCCAGTGAAGCACCTATACCCAGCGAAGTCCTGCAATATGCCGTACAGACCGCCGATTCCGCCGCATATGCGGATTCAATCTGCCTCAGGCAGCCGTCAATTGCCTGACCCTGTGCCGCAGCGTCGTATCGTCCAAGGCTTCTGCCTATCGCCGTGATACAGGTCAGTTCTTCACCTGTAAGCTCCGCAAAACTCTGATTGCAGCATGAACGCCATATATCCGAAAATCCGGTCTCGCCTATCTGGGGGGAAAGCGCGTCAAATTTCTCCATAAACCGTCGCAGTTCCGGGGTGGAAAATGCAGTCGCTATTGCCGCCTGCAGCGGAGTGAGTCTTTGACATATCTCGCTTTCAAGAATTTTCAAGGCGGTTATGACCGCATACAGCTTTTTTACGCGTCTGCGCATCGTGACGGCTCTGTATGCGCCTGCAAATATGCCGGACGTAAATATCAGCGCTGCGCCAATATACTTCACTGCAGATCCTCCGCAGAATACACTCGTCTGCCATGGCGAAATCCGATAATAACCGCGCGTTTGAATACTCCTCCCCGCACAAGCTGCCCGTAAAGCGGCCTCGCGCGAAAGTCTTCGACGCTCCCGGCGTGGGCAGTGCACAAAAGCTCCACCCCGCAGCCCACGGCCTCAAGCGCCGCGCCGGTATCCTCCGGAGCTGTGATCTCATCCATGGCCAGTATGCTGGGGTTCATTGACCGCAGAAGCATCACGGTCGCGGCGCCCTTCGGCGCATCGGTCATAACGTCGGTGCATCTGCCTACGCTGAACTGCGCCATTCCGTCCCATACGGCTGCTACCTCCCCGCACTCATCAGCAAGCCCGATGCGCATACCGTTATCTGACAGCCGCCTGATGAGCTCCCTAAGATATGTCGTCTTGCCGCCGCCGGGCGGCGAGATTATTACTGTACTTTTAAATCCACCGTCTGTAACAGCGCCATACGTACTGTCGGCGCAGCTTCTAACCTCTCTCGGTATTCGTATTGCCGCGCCTGAGAGCCGTTTCATGCCCATTATCCTGCCGTCAGACGCTATTACCGATCCGCAGATACCGATGCGTATCCCGCCGGCCACTGTAACGAACCCGTTTTTTATGCTGCTCTGCGCCGTATGTACCGAGGCGGCGGTGGCACGCTCAAGCACACCGTCCAGATCATCAGCCAAAACTGTACGGCAGCCGGGGAGCACAGTTTCAGTACCTCTGCAGAGGAACGTAGGCCGAAAGCCGGTCCTGAGTCTGAACTCCTCCGCGTCCGCTGCCGCTGCCGCGGCACTTCGCATGTCCGGAGGCAGCAGAAACGCCGCCCTGTCAAGGTTGTCCATTTAATCACTTCCTATGTGGACAATCTATTTTGTGGGCGGCGCAAATATTCTTGATATTCGGCTGAGGCGGTGTTATTATTATGACAAACAATCAAAGTGGTTTGGGGGCCTGTAAATGGAAAAGCAAATCATGTGGGGCGGACTTATATTTCTCGGCGGCTGGCTTTGGTTCTATCTTATGCTCAGGCAGCTGATTTTCAACTTTACCACGGTGCTGCCAATGATAAAGAGGTTTAAAAAGGCAGATCCGGAGCTTATATCGGTAAATGCTACGCGCTTTGTTGTAATTTCCATACTTGTCTGGTCCGTTATAGCCGGCGGCATTGCCGCCCTTGTGATAATATTTGCCAAGACATACATGTGGATTGCATTTCTTGTTGGCGGACTTGTGGGCATCCTGTCATACATAGGCAGGTACGGCCCATATACAAAGGCTAACTTTAATGATTTTTGCTCCGCCTATTATCGCTTTGTGCCCGACGATGAGCTCCGCACAGATATGTACAACAATAAAATCGGCCAAATGAAAACACGGCTTGACGATATGGGCATAGACAAAACAATGGTCATACCTGAATTCAAACGAGATAAATAACAAGAAAGCCCGCCTGACGGCGGGCTTTCTTGTTATACCGTTATTTGATCTTTCTGCATTCCAGATAATATCTCTTGTCAGGGCCATGACCGATGGAAAAGCTTTTTTTCGGAAACGGTCCGCTTTTTATTACTGAATTAAAAAGTTCGTTCTTCTCCGTGCGCGGCAGCAGTATTCCGGCGCAGCCGTTTTTAGAGGCCATTGACGCTGCCTCACTGTCGCCGTGGATATAGTCTATTCTTCCGCCGTTGATTTTCATATGCAGCTGGCAAAAACGCTCACAGTCGCCGATAAGCTCGCCTATCGTCATGCTTCCAAGCGTGAGTGTCTTTTCCTTTTCTCCGGCTATCAGCTTTATAGTGTGGCCGGTGCCGGCGCTGCCCTGGAAGAAGGTTTCGGCCGCAGCTATGAAATTCTGGCTGTCGGTGTCGAAAATGACCTTATGGATAGGCTCAAAGGCAATGGCGGGATCATGAATATTCACAAGCTCAACAAGAGCATATCTTGCGGGACTGTTCTGCCTCTCGGCATCGGAAAGTGAGCCCTTAAGCTCCTCCCAGCACTTTTTTGCCGTGGCCAGGCTGTGATTGCCGTCGCCCATGGCAAATATCACCGGTGCATTTTCCATGCGCCCATACTTTTTCTCCAGCTCCGAGGGATCATACAGCATGTCTATGGTGTGATCCACCGCTGCGTTGTCTGGGGCAAGATACCCGGATATGTAACCGCCGCGCTGCATAAGTTCAAATCCGTATATTTTCTCTCCGCCTGCGGCAGCACTCATCACGCGGTCGGCCGGGTCGTCGATGAACACCATTATGTGCGGCATTTCCAGCGGCGCGTCCCTGCGTATTTTCACTCTCGGCGGAAGTCTGTCCTCCACCGTGCCCTCGGTGGCGCGGATAGGCGATACTGAATTTTTGGAATAGTCGTACTCCTCAAGATCCAGCATGCCGACAAGCCCGCGGCGGACCGTTCCGTCTGATAAGGTACGCTCCACATATATGTAGCTGTTTTCATAAACCCTGAAAAGACCGGAAGCGAGATATGCCGACATTGTGGCGTTGATTTTTTTCGTTTCTTCCTCCACATTGACTATGCCCAGGTACGCTTCCGGCAGCATCATGCGCAGTGTAGATGGCCTGTCTCCTACGATCTTCTCCACACCGGCCCAGTATTCAGGCTCCGAGGTAAACTGATCGCAGGCAACGACGCTCCACGCCGTCATATCAATGTCCTTGGGGATCAGAATATCAGCACTTTTGAATACTCTTTTCATCATCAGGCACATCCCATCTCTCGCTGCGCTCCACTGCGCGCAGCCATGTTTTGTAGTATTCCTTTGCCTTTTCCTCGCCCATCTGCGGAACGAAAATTCGGTCGGAAACTCTTATATCGTTTATCTCGCCGATGTCGCTCCATACTCCGGCGGCAAGGCCGGCCAAAAACGCCGCGCCGAAGGCTGTGGTCTCAACCATACGTGGCCGGTCTATGGGCTTGCGCAGCATATCGGCTTCAAACTGCATCATAAAATTACTCACTGAAGCGCCGCCATCCACCCGGAGAACCGACAGCGGTCTGCCTGAATCCTCCTCCATGGCGTCCAGCAGGTCCTTGACCTGATAAGCTATGCCCTCAAGCGCAGCTCTGGCTATGTGCGCACGTGTAGAGCCGCGGGTAAGGCCCACAATAGCGCCTCTGGCATACATATCCCATCTGGGCGCTCCCAGGCCTGTAAACGCGGAAACGAGGTAAACTCCGCCGTTATCCTCCACGCTCTCGGCCAGCAGATCGCATTCCCGGGCGGTGCCAATGAGTCCCACCTCGTCCCGCAGCCACTGAATGGAGCTTCCGGCGTTGAAAACGCTGCCCTCAAGCGCATATGTGGTCTTTCCACCCAGCGACCAAGCCACGCTGGTGACAAGTCCGCTTATACTGCGCGGCGACAGAGAGCCGGTATTCAAAAGTGTGAAGCAGCCGGTGCCGTATGTATTTTTTGCCTGGCCCGGCTCAATGCATCCCTGGCCAAGCAGAGCCGCAGCCTGGTCACCAGCGGAGCCGCATACCGGTATGCCCGCCAGCGCCTCCAGACCCTTTATGCCCGGCGCAACAGTGCCGTATACCATTGACGACGGTACAGGCTCTGGCAGCATGGACATCGGTATGCCCAACTCACGGCATATATCCTCGTCCCATTTCAGTTTGTCTATATCAAACAGCATGGTCCGTGAGCAGTTGGAATAGTCCGAAACATGCGCCTTGCCTCCGGTAAGGTTCCATATAAGCCAACTGTCGATGTTTCCGAACAGCAGCTCTCCTCTTTCGGCGCGCTCCCTGGCTCCGTTAACATTGTCAAGGATCCATTTTATCTTAGTGCCGGAAAAATAAGCGTCTATCAGAAGTCCGGTTTTTTCCCGGATATACATGTCCATGCCGGCGTCCATCATTTTGTCGCATATGGGCGCTGTCCTGCGGCACTGCCAGACGATGGCGTTATATACGGGAACTCCTGTATTCTTATCCCAGACCACCGTTGTTTCCCGCTGATTTGTGATGCCTATGCCGGCAATGTCGGTGGGTGAAAGTCCGCTTTTCTCAAAAGCCTCGCCTACTGCATGCAGTTCTGAGTTGAGGATCGTCATCGGGTCGTGTTCCACCCAACCCGGATGGGGGTAAATCTGGGGGAACGGATACTGCGCCACAGTGACGGGCGTACCGAGAGAATCGAATACTATGGATCTTGAGCTGGTCGTGCCCTGATCCAGGGCGATTACATAGCCGTTCATAACTTTCGCAACCTTTCTGTTGACTTATACCATGTAAAAATATAGAATTATATTTATAGATTTTAACATATACGGAGGTATTTTGCCATGCCTGCTCTTAAAGAATTTTATTTTCCTTCTTCTGACGGTAAAAATAAGGTGTATTCCCGCATGTGGATACCCGACGGCGAGGTGCGCGGCACCTTTCAGATTGCCCACGGCATAGCGGAATACATCGACCGCTATGACAATTTTGCAAAATTTATGGCTTCCAATGGCTATGTCGTTGCCGGCAACGACCATCTCGGTCACGGCAGGACCATGGGTTCTCCTGAAAATCAGGGCTTCTTTGCGGATGAAAACGGCTGGGATTATGTTGTGCGCGACATGAAATCGCTGCATGAGGAAGTTAAAAAGCAGTATCCTGATGCTCCCTGCGTGCTTTTTGGGCACTCCATGGGCAGCTTTCTTACCAGAACTTATATTATACGCTTCCCGGACGATTTCGACGCCGTTATCATAAGCGGCACCGGGCACCAGCCCAAGCCGGTGGTTTTCGGCGGTCTGACAGCCGCAAACATCACAGTAAAAAAGCACGGCCCAAGATATGTCAGCCAGAAGCTGAACGACATGGGAATGGGCGGCTACAACAAGGGCTTCGACGCCGCGCCCGGCGAGACGGCGTGGCTTTCAACAGTGAAAGAAAACGTGTCAAAATATGATGCCGATCCTCTCTGCGGCTTTACTCCCACCTGCAGCGTGTTCCGGGATATGATGGGCGGAATTAAATTTATGACCGATCCTAAAAACATCGCAAAGATGAACAAAAAAACGCCGATATACTTCATGTCAGGCGCCGATGACCCTGTCGGTGAAAAAGGAAAAGGTGTGGAGCGGGCCTATAAGGCCTTCCTGCAGGCCGGCATGGAGGATGTGTTCATGCGCCTTTACCCCGGCGGGCGCCACGAAATGCTGAACGAAGCCTGCTCTGAGCAGGTATACAAGGATATTCTGGAGTGGACCGACAGCAAACTTGCCAAATAATTCGGAGAATTACGGAGGATATGCCATGAAGCTCACCCTTTTTTATCTCCCTTCCTGCCCACATTGCCGTCTGGCTTTAAAATTCATCGAGGAACTTAGGCATGAGGACGCGAAATATGCTGATATAGAGATCGAGAGGATCGACGAGAGCGAGCAGAAGGCTCTGGCTGACAGCTATGATTATTATTACGTCCCCTGCTTTTATCTTGGCCGGGACAAGCTGCATGAGGGCCACGCGGAGAAATCGGATGTTCGCAGAGTATTTGACAAAGCCCTGGAAACAGTGTGCGTATAAGATAAAAAAGTCAGCCGCGTCAGAATGAAGTGAAGTGAACCCCAAAAGTTAGACAAATATTTGAATTAAGCGACCTGAACGGTCTGAATCCTGTATTCCACAGGGCTCAGGCCGTTTAGCTTTGCTTTAATCCTGCGGTTGTTATAATAATCAAGATATTCTATCAAAGCATACTTAAACTGCTCCATGGAGGTGAAATCCTGTAAGTAAAGCAGTTCTGTTTTGAGGACGCCAAAGAAATTTTCGACAACAGCGTTATCAAGACAAGTCGCCTTGCGGGACATGCTTTGCGAAATGCCTTTGCTTTGCAGAATGTGTTGGTACGGCTTAATCTGGTAGAGCCAGCCCTGATCTGAATGCAGGATCAGGTCCTCCGCCTTGTCAGGCAGTTTCTGAAACGCCCCGGAAAGTATTTCGTAAACCATAGCGAAGTCAGGATGCTCACTAATAGAGTAGCTGACAATCTCACGGTTGTACAAATCCAAAATAGGCGACAGATAGAGCTTCTTGCCGTCGATTTTAAACTCGGTAACATCCGTTACCCACTTGCGGTTTGGCGCCGGAGCTGCAAAGCGGCGTTCCAGCAGATTGGGGGTAATGGTGCCAATTTCACCCTTGTAAGAGTTATACCGTTTCATACGAACACGACAGAACAGTCCCAGCTGACGCATAAGTTTCAGCGTTGTCTTATGGTTTATTGTGATTCCTGCCTTGCCCAACGCCATGGTAATCCGGCGGTAGCCATAGCGGCCGTGATTTTCTTTGTAAATACGCCGAATTTCTTCTTTCGCTTGATCGTATCGAGGCGGTTGCTTCGACTGGTGCAGATAGTAGTAGAATGTGCTGCGAGGAATACAGGCAAATTGCAGCAGTTTTCCAATCTGGTACTTTTGCCTTAACTCTTGAATTATTTGCGCTTTCTGTTTTGCTGTTCCTCTTTCAAGACTAAGGCATTCAATTTTTTTAGGTATTCATTCTCCATTCGAAGCTGTTGAACCTCTGCTAATAGATCGTTTTCCTGCTCTGGTGAGAATCCCACCTTTTGCGGTGTCTTAGGGTGCCCGCGGCGTTCCATTAACAATCCTTCTCGGCCATCTTGCAAATAGATGCGCTCCCAATCGCAGATTCGTTTATGGTAAATCCCATAAAGCTCCGCTGTTTCCATGATTCCAAGATGCTCCTTGTGCATCCGTTCTATAATTTCTACCCTTTGTTCTCCGTAATACTTGTGCTGTCCTTTTGGCATAGAAAACACCCCATTCTGTTAACAAGTATATCACTTGTCTAACGAATGGGGTGCAGTTCAAAGTGCCGCGGCTGCTTTTCTGTATTTATTCTGTTCTCAGGGCCGTTACTGGGTCTTTTTTTGCCGCCTTGCGGGATGGAATTATACCGGCCACAAGCGTCAGCGCCATGCTCAAAAGGATGAGTATGGCAGCGTTTTGCGGCGGGAGATACGCGTTGACGGACGAGGTGCCGGTAAGGGAATGTATCACTGCGTTTCCGGGTATGAGCAGCAGCAGCGTGATACCCACGCCGATAAGGCCGGAGCCCATGCCGATAATAAAGGTCTCGGCATTGAAAACCTGGGATATGTTGCGTTTTGATGCGCCGATTGCCCGGAGTATGCCGATCTCCTTTGTGCGCTCCAGGACGGAAATGTAGGTTATTATGCCTATCATAATGCTGGAAACGATGAGCGAAACGCTTACAAACGCTATCAGGACATATGATATCACGTTGACAATGGTGGTAACCGAGCTCATAAGCAGTCCCACGTAATCAGTATAGGTTATCTTATCCGACGCTGCAGCCGAGGCGTTGTAATCCTCTATGCAGCCGGAAATGGCGTCCTTGTCCTCAAAGCTGTCGGTATAAATGTTGATGGACGAAGGCGCATCCAGACTAACCTCTCCGAAGGCAGACATATTGTCGCTGTAGCTGCCGGGTGATATAAATTTATCGTATATCTGCAAAAGCACACTGCCGCTGGGCGAGAGCATATAGTTGTCCAGCATGGCGGCAAGCGCCTGCTCGCTCTGAGAGGCCAGCATCGCAAGGCGGCTGGTGTCTCCCCCGGAGGCAAGGGTCATAAGGTTTGTAAACATCTCAGCCTTGCCGGATACGTTCAGCGATGAGATATACTTTTTCGCGTCGGCGATTTTTGCCGTGTCATCCGCCGGTGAGAATTCCAGTCCGTTGAGGACGCTTATGTCCGGAGATGCCTTCTGGGCCTTTACCACCGCGCTGGAGTCGGTATAGTTTATTAAGTAATCCGTCAGGGCCTTGGTGTATCCCACCACACCGTAAAGCGTGTAGCTGCCGCTGTCAGACGGCCGCACGACGCCTGTGATCTTCAGCTTAAGTGCCCCTGCCATAAGGTCGCTTACCGCGGTTTCCGTGCTGCCGGCATATTTGAAATTGCTGCCGTCCTGTTTATAAAAGTCGCACTCCGGTATAAGATAGAACATTCTGCCGCAGGCATCCGCATAATTCCAGCTGACTTCCTTTGTGTCTACGCTCTCCCCTGCCTTGAGCTTGTCCATCATCTTGCTGTAATCCACCGCGGGCAGCATACCCAGCTCGTACAGCTCGTTAAGCGGTATTTCGTTGTTTTTGTCCAGCTTGAGGACGACCTCGTCCCTGCTCTGTGGCCAGGAGCCGTACAGAAGGTCATAGTTATCCGTTATTGCAGTACTGATGAGCGAACCGTCACGGCCAGGCAAAAGCTGAGTGAAAACCTGCTGCTGCTTTTCCATGGCATCCTTCATGGGTGTTTCCGGCACGCCGGACATCATGGCGCTCATACTGTTGTCATCGAAGGTAACGCCGTCTGTATTTACCAGCTTTCCGTCAGGATCATAAGCGTACATGCCGTATTTCAGGTCGTACGAATATATTACTCCGTTTTCACCAAGATAGTTATTTATAGCGCTGTCAGGGTCGTCAATGTATTTTTTGAATGGAGTCAGGTTGTTTTTCGTCAGGCTGGTTGTGTATCCTGATGCCATCTCAACGCCTGTGGGATCGGAATATACGCCGTCAAGAGCATGGTCCGCCTTGCGGTCCATGGAACTCTGCCCCAACTTCAGCATGCTGGTCATGTCCAGCGTCTGGGTGTCTATTTCTATGGGATATGACAGCATCGTCTGCTTCTGAATATCGTCTATATACCTGTTGACGCCGGAAGAAAGAGACATTATAAGCGCGATGCCGATAATGCCTATTGAGCCGGCGAAGGCCGTCAGCAGGGTGCGGCCCTTTTTGGTTTTGAGATTGTTGAAGCTCAGAGAAAGAGCCGTCATAAAAGACATTGACGATCTTCCCATATTTTTATGCACGGCTTCAGCTTCCGCACCGTCGGCAGGCACCAGCGGATTTGTGTCGCCGGTTATCGCCCCATCCTTCAGCGTTATGATGCGAGTGGCATATTCCTGGGCAAGCTCGCCGTTATGGGTGACCAGCACCACGAGCCTGTCACAGGCGATCTCCTTGAGTATCTCCATTACCTGTACGCTGTTTTCACTGTCCAGCGCGCCTGTGGGCTCGTCAGCCAGCAGAATAACCGGGTCATTCACCAGCGCCCTGGCAATAGCCACGCGCTGCATTTGACCGCCTGAGAGCTGGTTTGGCTTTTTATGCAGCTGATCGCCAAGGCCCACGCGCTCCAGCGCCTTTTTTGCCTTTTCTGTTCTTTCCTGCCTGTCCATACCGGATATTGTCAGCGCCAGCTCCACATTGGCCAGCACCGACTGGTGCGGGATAAGGTTGTAGCTTTGGAAAACAAAGCCAATGGTATGGTTTCTGTACGAGTCCCAGTCCCGGTCGGTATAGGCGCCGGTGGACACGCCGTTGATTACCAGATCACCGGAATCATAGCGGTCAAGGCCGCCAATCACATTCAAAAGCGTGGTTTTGCCGCTGCCCGACGGGCCCAGAACGGCCACAAACTCACAATCGCGCAGATTGAAGCTTACGGAATCCAGCGCCCTTTGAGTTAGATCGCCGGTCACATAGGTCTTGCTGACAGACTTAATTTGAAGCATATTGTTCTCCGTTAAATACGATGTGTAAAACTCTGAAATGCTGGAACATCCGTTCCAGCATTTCAGACTATCATTCCTTCATCTGGCGCTTGCGTGAGAAATTCAGCATACCGTCCTGCATGCTGTTGAGATGATTGAGCATCTTTCCGGCACCATATGCCGCACAGGAAACGGCGTCGTCCACAACCACGGTGCGGATGCCGGTCGAGCGCTCTATGAGCTTGTCAAGCCCGTATATAAGGCTGCCGCCGCCGGACATTACAATGCCGTTGGTGGAAAGATCGCCCACAAGTTCCGGAGGCGTTCTTTCCAGCGTGTTGTGTATGGCCTCCATTATCAGCAGCACGGGCTCCTTGAATACCTCAATAAGCTCGCTGGAGCTCACCTTGACTGTCTTTGGAAGGCCTGTTACCACATCCCTGCCCTTGATTTCCTCTATGCCCACCTCCGGGTTTGGCATGACGCAGCCGATAGTGCGCTTCAGCTCTTCTGCTGTGCGCAGGCCGATGAGGACATTGTGCTTGCGGCGAACATAGCGAACTATGGCCTCGTCGAAGGAATCTCCCGCGGTCTTTATGGACTGGCACTCCACCACGCCGCCAAGGGACACTACGGCCACTTCTGTTGTACCGCTGCCGATGTCGATTACCATGTGGCCGTCAGGCTGTGAGATGTCTATTCCCGCGCCCATTGCGGTGGCTACGGCGGTTTCCAGCAGGTACACCTTGCGGGCGCCCGCCTCAATGGCCGCATCGCAGACGGCGCGCTCCTCCACGCCGGTGATGCTGCTGGGCACACACATCAGCAGCCGCGGCTTGAATAGACTGAAAGAAGTATTGCGGTTCAGAAATTCCTTCAGCATCTGGGCCGTCATATCGTAATCATTGATTACGCCTGACGTTATCGGATGGATGGCTACAATATTAGCCGGGGTACGCCCCAGCATTTTTTGCGCCTCCTGTCCGGTTTTCAGCATCTGCCCCGTATATTTGTCAACGGCCACCACGGTGGGCTCTCTGAGTACGACGCCCTTGTCCTGGGCAAATATCAGAGTCTCAGAAGTACCCATATCAACGGCCATGTCTCTTTCAAAAACAAGCATTCTGTTCACCTCATGATAATTCTAAACGCATCGCTGGCGTTTTAATCTCTGTGTCTTGCCACGGCGGCGGCGGTTATCTCGCCCGCGCCGGCCATCTGCAGAGTTCTGGCGCTTTCCGAGAGTGTGGAGCCTGTGGTGATTATATCATCGACAAGCAATATGTTTCTGCCTGCGACAGACTGTACGTCAATAACGCCATACGCGCCGGAAATGTTGGCCCGCCGCTTTTCAGCGTTGCCCGTCGAAGACTGTGCCTTAACGTCTTTGACCTTTTTCAGTGTCGGCACTACAGGCATGTCCAGATGTCTGCCCACAGAGGCCGCAATCAGATATGCCTGATCGTATCCGCGTTTTCTCTTTCTGGCACGGCTTAGCGGCACCCAGGACACAATGTCGAACCGACCGCCAAGGTTTTCGCATATGCACTCGCTAACCAGGTCCCCGTATATGTCTGCATAACCGGTGCACTGACCGAACTTGTATCTCAAAAGCGACTGTCTGACGCTGCCCTCATAATAGAGAGGCGCGCAGCACTCCGATATTAAGGGTATCTTCTGTTTTATATCAGAGCCTGAGGTATATGGCAAGCTTTTTTCGCATTTTCTGCAGACGCCGTACTCTTCCCCGGACTTAAGCAGCGCGTGGCAGAACGCGCATTTTGGAGGAAACAGCAGATCGAGAAATTTTGAAAAAAGTCTCATGAGCATCACTCCAGTCCGCAGTATTCGCAAAGGCGCGCCCGCAGGCCGCTGTACCGCCGGGACTGACGGGAATTATCTATCATCTGGTAAGCCATTTGCTCGTCGCCCACGATGATAAGCAGTTCTTTTGCTCTGGTGACCGCAGTGTACAGGACTCCCCTGGTCATCAGCGCCTGTGCGCCAGAATTCAGCGCCAGGATTACGACCCTGTATTCGCTGCCCTGAGATTTGTGCACTGTCATTGCCCAGGCATGCTCCAGCTCGTTCAGCATCTCAAAGCCGTACTTTGCCTGATGCCCGTCATAATCGACCGTCATGATCTCGCTTTCGTTTTCAATTGAGACTATCTCTCCTATATCCCCGTTGAAAACGCCGGTCCCGGAGGCTGTGCCGTCGGCATTTTTCCACATTATATCATAGTTGTTGTGTATCTGCATCACCCGGTCGCCGACCCGGAAGATCACATCTCCGAAGGCTTTCTCGGTCTTCCCGGCGGCGGGAGGATTGAGCGCGGCCTGCAGCAGACGGTTGAGATTTCCGGTCCCCGTCTCGCCCTTTCGGGTGGGCGACAGAACCTGGATATCCTTTGCCGGAATATTCATTTTCTGCGGCAGCCGTTTTGCACACAGCTCCACTATCGTAGAAGCACACTCGACGGGATCCATGCGGCGGAGTCTGAAAAAGTCACCTGCATTTTCTGAGAAATCCGGCCGCTCTCCCCTGTTTATCATATGAGCGTTGCGGATTATCCGGCTGTTTTCCTTTTGCCTGAAGATCTCCGAAAGCCGCACGGTCGGTACAGTCCCGCTCCTTATTATGTCGGCAAATACCCGCCCTGGTCCAACGGATGGCAGTTGGTCGGCATCGCCCACCAGTATGAGCCTGCAGTCCTCCGGCAGCGCGGCAAGCAGCGCCCGCATAAGGACTATATCCACCATGGAGCACTCGTCCACAATTACGGCCCTGCATTCCAGCGGATCGTCCTCGTTTTTTGTGAAGAGTATGTTTTCCCCGTCCTCCGCCATTTTTGCTCCAAGCATACGGTGTATGGTGGCGGCCTCCCTGCCTGTTAGCTCCGTCATGCGCTTGGCAGCCCTCCCTGTGGGCGCGGCCAGGAGCGTATCATATCCCAGAGAATCGAACATTGCAAGGATTGCACGCACAGAGGTGGTCTTGCCTGTACCGGGGCCGCCGGTGAGCACAACCGCCTGATTATCCAGCGCCAGCTCTAGCGTTTTCCTTTGCAGCGGGGCGTAGCATATACCTTGTAGCTTTTCAATTTTTTCCACCAGCGCGCCGATGTCGGCGCTTATATGCGGGCGATTCATGCACATCTGTGCAAGCCGCCTGGCCGTATATTCCTCAGCCTCATGCAGGCTGAAAAGATAGCAGGCGCTGCAGCCGGCAATATCTTCATATACAATTTCACCTGTGGAGATCAGCTGCTCTATGCCTTCGTCGGAAAGCTCCGGTTCCACATTTATAAGGCTGGATACCGCCGAGGCCAGCTTGTCCCGGGGAATAAAGCAGTGACCGTTTCCTGCATTATGAGCAAGCTCAAATATCACGGCTGCCTTTACGCGCTCAATGCCGTTTTCCTCCATACCCATTCCAAGGGCCAGCGCGTCGGCCTCCGCGAAGGTTCCTCCAATGCGTTCGGAGCAAAGTATGTACGGATTTTCCTGTACGAGCTCCAAAGCCTCTTCGCCATAATATTTATACATGCGCATGGCGAGGATCGGGCGCAGGGAGCAGGAGCAGATAAATTCCATCAGCCGCCGCATGCCGGCCTGACGGCGCAGGCTCTTGGACATCTCCTCGGCCTTTGAAAAGCTAATTCCCTTAAGCTCTGAAAGCTTGTCAGGATGATTTTCGATTATATCCAAGGTCTTTTCGCCGAAGCGGTCAACGATTATGGAAGCTGTGGCCGGGCCGATACCGCGTATTGTGCCCCCGGCAAGATACTCGTATATTGCCTCTTTTGAAGACGGCATGGTGCGCTGGAGGTATTCAGCCTTGAACTGACGGCCGTGCACGGCATGGCTTGCCCAGCTGCCGTGGGCGATAAGCGACTCGCCCGGCGCGGCGTAGGGCACGCAGCCCACCACGGTCACATCCTCCCCGCTGTCGGTTTCGAGACGCAGGACGGTATAACCGTTTTCTTCGTTTTTATATATTACCGAATTAATCGTTCCGACTATTTCTTCAAGTCCCTGTTCTTCCATTGCGCCTCTCCGCCGTTATTTGAGAATTTTTTTAAGGAACTGTCCCGTATAGCTGCCGGCACACGCCGCACATTCCTCCGGCGTACCGGAAAACACCAGTTCCCCGCCGCCGTCTCCGCCCTCCGGACCCAGGTCAATGATGTGGTCCGCGACTTTTATCACGTCAAGATTGTGTTCTATGACGATCACCGTGTTGCCTGCGTCGGTGAGTCTTGAGAGAATGTCGATGAGCTTATGCACATCCGCTACGTGCAGGCCGGTGGTGGGTTCGTCCAGAACGTATACCGTGGAGCCTGTGGAGCGGCGCGAGAGCTCCGTCGCCAGCTTAACACGCTGCGCTTCGCCGCCGGACAGCGTGGTGCTGGACTGACCCAGTTTAACGTATCCAAGCCCCACGTCCATAAGGGTCTGCAGTTTTTCGCGTATCTTGCGGTGATTTTCAAAGAATGACAGCGCTTCCTCCACCGTCATATCAAGAACGTCGGAAATGCTGCAACCCTTGTATTTCACCTCCAGCGTCTCGCGGTTGTAGCGTTTGCCTCCGCAGACTTCGCATGGTACATACACGTCGGACAGGAAGTTCATCTCTATCTTAACCAGACCGTCACCGCAGCATGCCTCGCACCGACCGCCCTTAACATTGAAGGAAAACCGACCGGAATCGTATCCGCGGAGCTTGGCGTCGTTTGTCTGCGCGTATAGATCGCGGATATCCGAGAACACACCGGTATATGTGGCCGGGTTTGAACGCGGCGTGCGTCCTATGGGGCTCTGGTCGATGGCAATTACCTTATCAACATTTTCCAGACCGTCTATTCCCGCGCATTTGCCGGGACGCACCTTCATGTGATTCTTCCGCGCCGCCAGAGTTTTATACAAGACCTCGTTTATCAGCGACGACTTGCCGCTGCCGGATACGCCGGTTACACAGGTGAACAATCCCAGCGGTATCTTAACATCAATGTTTTTAAGATTGTTTTCCTCGGCTCCGCGGATGACAATGGATTTACCCGTGCCGCTGCGGTGCTTAGCAGGAACCGGTATGTATTTCTTTCCGGAAAGATACTGTCCGGTTATAGATCTCTCGCAGGCGCAGACATCCTCCACGCTGCCCTTCGCTACCACCTCGCCGCCGTGGATACCCGCGCCGGGGCCGATGTCTATGAGATAATCGGCCGCCCTCATAGTCTCCTCGTCGTGCTCGACGACTATCAATGTGTTGCCCAGATCCCGCAGATTTTTCAGAGTGTTCAGCAGCTTTTCGTTGTCGCGCTGGTGCAGGCCTATGCTCGGCTCGTCAAGAATGTACAAAACGCCCATAAGGCTGGAGCCTATCTGCGTTGCAAGCCTTATTCTCTGACTCTCGCCGCCTGACAGGGTTCCCGCAGCTCTTGACAGAGTGAGATAGCCCAGTCCCACGCTTTGAAGAAAGCCCAGGCGGTTTTTAATCTCCTTGACTATCTGCTCAGCTATTACCGCGTCTCTGGACGAAAGCTGCAGATTTTCCACAAATCTCAGCGCGTCTTCAACGGAAAGCTCTGTAAACTCGGCAATATTCATACCGCCGACAGTTACGGCCAGCACCTCTTTTTTCAGTCTGCGTCCGCCGCATTCAGGACACGGTATTTCAGACATACAGTCCTCGATATCCTCCCGCACGGACTGACACTGGCTCTCTCTGTATCGCCGCTCAAGGTTCCTGGCGATGCCTTCAAAGGGCTGGTGCAGTATGCCGGTCCCTCTCCTGCCGTCAAAGCGCAGTTCCAGCGGTTCACCTCTGGTCCCGTTCATTATCACATCTATTACCGATTCAGGCAGCTCTTTTACAGGCGTAGTCAGCTTGAAATGATATTTTTTTGCCAGCGCGTCGAAGTACATCTTGGATATGCTGTCCCCGCGTACGTTGGACCAGCCGGATGCGGTTATTGCCCCGTCCATAATGCTCAGCTCCGGGTTCGGCATAATGAGCTCCGGGTCTATCAGCAGCTGCGTTCCCAGTCCTGAACACTTTGGGCAGGCGCCGTAGGGATTGTTGAATGAAAACATGCGCGGTGTCATTTCCTCAATGGATATGCCGCAGTCCTCGCAGGCATAATTCTGTGAGAAAAGCATGTCCCTGTCTTCTGCCGGAAGATTGATGGTCACAATATTGCCTGCCAGGGCTGATGCCGTTTCCACGGAGTCTGTAAGTCTGCGGACGATGTCGGATTTCATGACAAGTCTGTCCACAACAATATCTATATCGTGCTTTTTGTTTTTTTCCAGCTTGATTTCTTCGGACAGGTCATAGGCGATGCCGTCCACCCTTGCGCGGACGTATCCCGCGCGGCGTGCGTCGTCGAACACCTTGGTGTATTCACCCTTGCGGGAGCGAACCACCGGCGCCATTACCTGGAGCTTTGTCCCTTCCGGCAGGGACATGATCTGGTCCACGATCTGGTCTATCGTCTGACGCTTGATTTCCTTGCCGCAGTTCGGGCAGTGAGGTATGCCCACCCGCGCCCAGAGAAGGCGCAGATAGTCGTAAATCTCTGTGACTGTCCCGACAGTTGAGCGGGGGTTTCGAGACGTGGTCTTCTGATCTATAGATATGGCGGGAGAAAGTCCGTCTATATAGTCCACATCCGGCTTGTCCATCTGGCCAAGAAATTGCCTTGCATATGAGCTGAGGCTTTCTACATATCTTCTCTGGCCCTCCGCGTATATGGTGTCGAAAGCGAGACTGGATTTGCCGGAGCCTGAAAGCCCCGTCATTACCACCAGCTTGTCCCTCGGTATCTCGATGTCTATATTTTTTAAATTATTGGCGCGGGCGCCCTTGATTATTATGCTGTCATGCATGTATGGTTATTTACCTCTCGACTGTTATATCAGCTGTAGTGCCGCCGCATGCGGTCAAAATATCGTCCGGCGCAGCTTCCACCTGGCTGCCTATCTTACCTGCAGAAATGCAGATAGTGTCATATAAAATGCAGGTCTCATCGAACACTGTTGAAAACTGTTTTTTCATTCCTATGGGCGAGCAGCCGCCGTGAACATAGCCCGTCAGCGGAAAGAGGTCCTTAAGATGCAGCATTTCGATCGACTTTTCATCAACGGCTTTTGCAGCCTTTTTCAGGTCAAGCGACTCCGCTACCGGTATGTCGAAGACATAATTTGTCCCTGACGCGCCCTTGGCCACCAGAGTCTTGAACACCTGTCCGGGATCGAGCCCCAAAATGCCAGCGACAGTCTCACCGTCGGGGGCGATCTTTCCGTCCCAGGGATAAGTATGCGGGGTATATGATATGCCGTCCTGCTCCAAAAGACGCATGACGTTTGTTTTCTGGTCAGCCATAGCGCGCCTCCGTAAAAATTGTAGTTAGCCGATTAGTTATTATACCGCATTTTTGATATTCCTTCAACTGCAATTTGTATTATATAGAACGGCGCAAAAATGCGGGCCCCCGCGGGGCCCGCATGATGCGCCATATGTCAATCTTTCTGGAATTTGGCCAGCATTTCCTCAACACTGCCCTCAAGCATCTGCATAAGCCGCTCCTGAGTATATTCAGGAGGCAGCTCCATATTGTTGTCCAGCCACATTGAAATAAGGCCTACAACTCCGTTAACATAGAAATCGACAACATACTCAAGATCGGCCCAGTCGATATTCTTGCCCTCAGACACGATGACCGCAAAGCCGTGGACACAGCCGCGAAGCCTGTCGCGATAATAACGCAGCATATAGGAGCGATTCTGAGAATTAAAAATATTCAAAACCATGCTGCGGTTTTCCAGCAGATAGTGGAAATATATGCGCACGCACTCACGCCAGCGCTCCGAAACAATGTCGGTGCCTATCTCAGACGGCAGGACACGGTTGGCGTCCTCTTCAAACACCCACTCCAGCAGGTCATATACATCGTCAAAATGATAGTAGAAGGTCTGACGGTTGACACCGCACTCCTCTACAAGGTCTTTGACGGTGATCTTGTCAATGGGCTTTATGGCCAGCATTTTCTTCAATGCCTCGGCCAGCGCCTCTTTTGTGTTGCTCGCCATGTAGCTTTCCCCTTTACGCAAAAAAGATTTTTTGTCATTATAACACACATTATCTGTAAATACAAATATTATGAAAAACAAATTTATTTATACATAGGTTATGATATAATAGCAATATTGACATATAAACGGCGGAAAAAGAAATGAATTATTCAATTTACAAAGGAAGATACGCGCCAAGTCCCAGCGGCAGACTGCACCTTGGAAATATTCTGTCGTCCCTTCTGGCCTGGCTGGATGTGCGGTCTAACCGCGGCAGCCTTGTTTTCAGGCTTGAAGACCTTGATCCTGACAGGAGCTATGATGAGTATGCGCGCCTTATGGCCGACGACCTATTATGGCTTGGTCTGGACTGGGACGAGGGCTGGCGACCCGGCGGCAGTCTGAAGTTTACTCAGGGCGCCAGAAACGCGCTTTATGAGGACGCCTTTGACACGCTTCGCCGACGCGGACTTATATATCCATGCTACTGCAGCCGGGCCCAGCGGCTGGCGGCATCCGCTCCCCATCCGGGCGACGCCTGCGACCATGGCTGCCAATGCAGGCAGTTTTCTGCTTCGGAGCGGGCAGAGCTTGAGCGCAGGGGCAGAAAGCCTGCCTGGAAGGTGATGGTTCCTGATCGCACTATCAGCTTTACCGACGGGCACTACGGGACTGTGGAGGAGAAGCTCGGCGAAAGCGGAGATTTCATTGTCCGCCGCTCAGACGGAGTTTTTGCTTATCAGCTGGCGGTATCGGTGGATGATGCCGATATGGGTATAACCTCTGTTGTCCGCGCCCGTGACCTGCTCTCATCCACCGTGCGTCAGATATGGCTTATTGAGGAGCTGGGCGGCACGCCGCCAAAGTACACTCACGCTCCGCTCATGACCGCGCCCGACGGGCGCAAGCTTTCAAAGCGCGAAGGCGACCTGAATATGGAAACACTGCGTCAGCGCTATTCCCCGGAGGAACTGCTGGGACATATTGCCGCCATGTCCGGGCTGAGGGAGAATGCGTCCCCTGTCACGGCAAAGGAACTGGCAGCGGATTTCAGTTGGGACAGAGTATCTATAAATGACATCATCATAGATATATAAAACGGTGAGAAAAACATTTCTCACCGTTTTATATTATCTTAGCAGGCCGGCCAGTTCTTTTACGTCCGTCAAAACATAGTCCGGTTTAGCGCCCGCCTCATTCACCATTTCCATGGATGTCTCTCCCGACAGAACGCACACGGAAACAGCTCCGGCATTTTGCGCCACGGCAATGTCGGTGTACAGTCTGTCGCCGACGCAGCAGATCCGGCTGTTGGGTATCCCGGTTTGCTTTGATATAATATCTACCATCTGCCGGTCAGGTTTTCCGATAAACATGGGCTTTACGCCTGTGGCGGCAGTGAGCAGCGCGCATATGCTGCCGCAGTCCGGCAGGACTTCATTCTGCGGCATAGGGCATACCCAGTCAGGATTTGCCGCTATAAACGCCGCTCCCCGGCGCAAAAATTTTACGGCATTATCCAGTTTATCGTATGTAAGCTCCGTGTCAAAACCCACGCATACCACATCGGCATCCACCGTACCCAGTTTCACGCCGTAGCTCTCCAGCTCGGCGATAAAGGCTCTGGTGCCGACCGGGCACACGGTTTTCCCGGGAAAATTGTCCCGCAGATAAATCCCGGTTGCCATCCCGGATGTAAATACATTTTCCATTTCGCAGGGAAAGCCCAGCCGGCGCAGCCGTCCCACATAATCAACACCGGCCCTGGAGGAATTGTTCGTCAAATATATATACTTTCGTCCTGTATCGGAGATCTTATGTATAAAATCTATGGCGCCGTCAAAAACCTCGTCGCCCAAATACAGTGTGCCGTCCATATCCAAAAGGAATAAACGGCATTCGTTCAGCTTATCCATACCTTTCAGTCCCATTCAAGCACTCTCGCCATGCGCATAAGAGTAAGCCGGTTGCGTATAGCTACAGAAAGGTCGATAGCATCCTGACGCAGAGACGGGTCGATTCCTATATCCTCCAGACGGTATTTTGCGCCGATGCGGGCATACAGTTTTTCAAAATCGCTGCCGCTGGGTATTGACTTTAATATTTCACATATGCCTTCCCAGTTGTCAACGATCAGCTGGGGATCAAATGTGGAAAGCACGTCATGCGCGTTTTCCGCAATAATTCCATCAGCCAGGGGACCAAACTTTTTGCGTATCCAGTTTTCATCGTAGGGCCTGAACGCTTTCGCCCGCGGTTTTCCCGCAGAAAGCATGCGGCTGTACTCCTGAGCAATAACCGTGGTACCCACACCCACGCATTCGCCGTGTATGCCGCCGGCCTTTTCAAATCTCGGAGGGCGCATCTCGGCAAGGTGCGCTATCAGATGCTCGGCTCCGGAGGCCGCTCTTGAATTTGAAAGCATCTGAATTGTAAGGCCGCTTTCCATTATGGCGGCGGCCATGCGCTCATATGCTCCGCTCTCCCCCGCCAGCAGTCCGTCCAGGCTGTCCATAACGATGTCCGCGGCCTCAATCGCCATGCCGGCAACTCTCTCGCAGTAATACTCTCCGGTGACAAGGTGCGAAATTTTCCAGTCTGCGACCGCCACATAGTTTGAAAGCACGTCGCAAACGCCGCTGAGGGTAAGGAACATCGGCGAATGAGCTATTATGTCCATGTCGCACAGCACAAGTGTGGCCGCTATCATGGGTATCGACTTTTTCTGCCCGTCTATTATGATGGAGCAGATGTTTGCGGAATAGCCGTCCGCGCTGACAAGCGTTGGTATGGATACGAACGGAACTCCCAGTGTGTTGGCGCTGTAACGGCCAAAATCGGTTATAGTACCGCTGCCGACAGCGGCGATGACCCCCGGCGACCTAAGAAGCGGGATCATCTCCTCTATTTTTTCTTTTTCCGTGTGAAGCCCGTCGGCCTCCAGCACTATCTCCTGATCCGCATCAACATGGGGTATCCATTTGTTGTTGTAAGTATTTGTGTCATATATTACCGCTACTGGTCCGGAAATGCCGCATTCTTCAAGCCATTTGCGGAAGTCCTTAAGGCAGCCCGATTCCACAACGATTTTTTTGGTCATAATGTTGTGCGGCTTGCCGCAAGCGCACTCTCCTCCATATTTTGAGCAGTCGATTATCATGTTGCTCTCCCCTTTACAAAATTTACTTTTACATGAGTCAATTATATCCGTGTAAAAAATAAAATCAAGCTTTGCATGGAAAACACTGACGCACTTACGGCAGGCGAACAACGCCGCCTGCCGTAAGTGCATGATATTTACCTTATTTTTTCAGAAAGCATATTGTACAGCAATTCCGGCTCGATGGGCTTTGCAATATGACCGTCCATACCGGCCTCAATACACTTTTTTACATCGTCTTCGAACGCGTCTGCGGTCATCGCGATTATAGGTATCGTTTTGGAATCGGCGCGGCCGAGTGCTCTAATGCGCCGCGTGGCCTCATACCCGTCAGTATTAGGCATACGCAGATCCATAAGCACGGCATCGTACCAGCCGACTGAACTTTTGCTGAACATGTCAACGCCCTCGTTTCCGTCCGCTGCGCACACAGATTCCATGCCTTTTTCCCTGAGCAGCGTTACGGCTATCTCGCGGTTAAGATTGTTATCTTCGCAAACCAGAATTCTTTTCCCTATAAGATCAGCGGACGGCCTGCTGACAGTTTCAGCTGGTTTTACGTCAGCTGAAGAAATCTCCTGGAAATGAAGCCTCACAGTAAAAGTTGTGCCGAAATCTTTTTTGCTCTGAACCTCAATGGTGCCGCCCATGATGTCCACCAGCTGCTTAACTATCGACAGCCCCAGTCCTGTGCCGTTGCTTTCGTAGCCTTTGCGGTTTTCCTGGGAAAAAGGCTCAAATATATGCGGCAGGAACTCTTCCGACATGCCGATACCGTCGTCGCTTATAACGAATACCAGGTCTGGATCAGGCGAGCCTGCGGGATCATCATATACTCTTGCGCGTATATGGCCTCCATCAGGCGTATATTTTACTGCGTTGGAAAGAAGATTGAGAAATATTTTTCTCAGATTAATTGTATCGACAAGGATCGTGCGCGGGCGATAGCCTGTCTTGTCCAGAGTAAAGGTAATGTTCTTTCGCTTTGCGGCCTCGTTTATGGGTACAGTGATAGATGAACCGGCTGCCTCAGTATATACAGGCTCCGGATGCAGCTCCAGCTTGCCGCTGTTTGCTTTTGATATCGTTAGGGTATCATTTATAAGGTCCAGCAGCAGGTTGCCGGATGTTTCGATCTTTGAAATATACTCGTCCCTCTGCTCCTGCGTGATGTCCGGCTTTTTTGCCTCTCTTGCGAAACCCAAAACAGCGTTGAGCGGCGTGCGCATGTCGTGGCTGATGTTGGAAAAGAACCTGTTCCTTTCCTCCGCGTTCTTTCTCATAGCCTCGACCTGCACTCTGTCTCTCTCCGTTTCTGCCTGAGCGCTGAGGATCAGTGCGCGCTCCTTCTGCCGCTGTTTAAGCTTTATCAGCGACCAGGAAAGCCCAATGGCAAGTATAAACAGGAGGCTGGTTATTAGCAGAACCACTGAGGGAGGAACTCTTGCAATGTAGGACTGGATTGTGTTTTCCTGTAGCGTGTCGTTTGTGACGATGCCGTTGAAGCTGCTGCTTGTCCCGGCAATGCACTTGTTCATGATGCCGCGCAGCGTAATGTCCCGTGTAGAAACGGCCGAGCAGAAATTTATGGTCAGTCCTGACAGCGGCGTAATGCTGTATGAAGAGGCGTTCGTCTGGTTCAAAAGCCATGTGGCGCTGGGCAGAGAGCATATAATAGCGTCGGCGCCTTCGCCGCGCAGCTCTTTAAAACAGTCGGCAATATTGTCGTACCCGGTTATAACTGCCTGCCCGTACTCCCTGCCGAATGCGCCCACGATCGCGTCCATGCTCCTTGACATCACGGCAATTCTTTTGATTTTTGAAACGTCGAAGCCTGCTCTCGTCAGCTGAGCGGTATCGGTGGTGCAGTAACTGTCTGTAAGTGCAAGGCCGTTTGCCGCGGCAGACATGATATCGCTGCTGTATATGCCTATAACATCAGCTGAGCCATTTTTAACGGCCTTTACCGAAGCAGCAAACGTATCGTAGGCGGCAAATCTGAATTCTATGCCGGCCGCTTTCCCGACAAGATCAAAGTAATCCGGAATTATTCCGTGCGGCGCGCCGTCCTTCCCAATGGAGTAATACGGCTCATCATCCGCCAGCACCGCCACAGTAAGCGAAGGATGTCCTGATATATAGGTCTCCTCTTCCTCTGTAAACGGCAGTTCGCGCAGTCTGAAGCGCGTATCATACTTGTTTCTGAGATTTGCAAGATAATATGGATCCTCAAGAATTATCTGAGCCATGGCGGCGTCAAACATATTCTTCAGCTCCGCGTCGTCTTTTCTGAAAGCAAAATAATAATAGACCGGCAAAAAATGAAGTATCTGACGCGTATTTGCAGAAATATCGTTAACATACATGGCGCTGTAAACCTCGCCGTCGATGTCCTTGGAGGCAAGGGCTGCGCTCATTGTTTCAATAGTATCGTATTCAAAAATCTCCGGCGTGACTCTGCGCTCTGCGCACCATGAGCGGAAGCCTTCATTGCTCGCATATGATCTGATCACGCCGATTTTCATTTTTGAGATCTGCTCTATGCTGCCGTATACCCAGCGCGTGTCGTCCGCCCTTACAGCAATCGTGGTGGCGGAACTGCCTTGAGGCTCATCGCAGAAAAGATAATTTTTCTCGCGCTCAGGAGTCTTTACCACATCAGCTGCGATGTCATACACGCCATTGTCAAGGCTGCCGAGAAAATCGGCATCATTGGTGGAGTCCACAAATTCAACGTTTATTCCGGCACGCTGTGCCACATTGGTCAGGCACTCAACATCCATGCCCCGCCAAGTGCCGTCAGCGTCTTTGTACGCATATATAGAGTCGTTGTAAACTGCCGCCCGAATTGTACGCATACCGCTGCTCTGGGCCGCGTATGCCGGCACACAGGCAGTAAACAGAAGACACAGCGTCAAAATGGCAGCGGAGATTTTCCTCAAGAGCGTTACTTCTGACATTATCAATACCCTCCTTGTAGAAAGGCGGTTATAATCAAACAATATCATTCAGGAGCAATTCATTTTACCTCATATTATGTTATTTGTCGAGATATATATAAGCCGGGTGTATAACATATACAGCAGTCTTGGTCTGGATAAAACCTTTTGTTGCAATAGCGGCAAAAATATCGTATATTTAATAAAAAGCAATAGCAATAATGATTTGGAGACTTGACATGAATGAAAATGTAATCAAATTTTTTAAGATCTATAATGCTGACGCGGCGCTTCGCGAAAGGATAGATGAGGCGGAGGCTTGCTATCCCGGAAGCCTTGAAATACGCGACTCGCTGGTTTCGGCGATACTGCTGCCGGAAGCGGAAAAGCTGGGATTGAGTTTTACCGTGGACGAGCTGCGAAAATACGAAGAAGAAAAATGGGCTTCAGTCCATAGTGACGTTGAGCAAACCGAAGCGGATCTTGCAAAAGCAGACGAGGACGAGCGCTACTGGCTCATCAACCGTGGCTGGAGCAGCGATGAGGCCCGGTTTTGCGGCGATAAGTAAACAGATATTGAAAGTGGACTGCTTTTATAAAGCAGTCCGCTTTTTATGGGCAATAATTTGATTATTTTCCAATGATTTGCACGTGCGCTTTTGAATAATGGGCATACGGATGCAGAAAATAGACTCGGGAATCAAAGCCCGAAACTTGAGAAAGGAGATGCTTGTAAATGTCTAAGAGTTCCAATCTCGTAAATCCTACCGCACGTGATGCTATGGATCGCTTCAAGATGGAAGCTGCCCGCGAGGTCGGCGTCAACCTGAACAATGGTTACAACGGCGACATCACTTCCAAGTAGGCTGGCTCTGTCGGCGGCCACATGGTCAAAAAGATGATCGAGGCTTACGAAAACGGTATGAAGTAATTTTCCCAGGCGAAAAAGGGCGCGTTGCAAAACGGAAATGTTTTGCAACGCGCTTTTTTACAGGTAGCGAAGGAGGAGACATGAGCTGGCAAGCAGCTAAAGACCGGTTTTGTGGAAAACCTCGTATGCGAAAGGAGCCT
>Ga0183097_10739_pt1 | contig 41784 bp, 41 predicted proteins | sample BioMet8_FD_128883 | JGI IMG/M metagenome (GOLD analysis project Ga0183097, IMG submission 128883) | Microbial communities from bioreactor (seeded with sewage sludge) at Lawrence Berkeley National Lab, California, USA - Biofuel... | ecosystem: Engineered > Bioreactor > Anaerobic > Unclassified ... | reverse complement strand
AAAACCGCGTTGCCGGTGCGGAGGAAAACACCTAACTTTTCGATGCGTCCGAACCCCGGAAACGCCACCCAAGGTGGCTCCATTAGGGGTGCACATCGCTGGCTCCATTAGGGCGGTCAATGACAACCAGGGCGACGAGTTCAAGGTCTCCTGCCTGGAAGAGGGGAAAATAGTGCTGGAAAAGAAGTAGAAACTTGCAGGTGAGACGAAGATAAAAAAGCCCACGCCCCCCAGTAATATGGTCAACGTGGGTCTTTATTTTTTGTAGAGAAAATGTTAAAAGAGTGCAAATTTATTAATCACAATATCAACTTGTAACAATTTTGATACAATTTAACGTCACCTGATAGGCTTATGTCTACACAAAAATTTTCGTTTGAAGAGCGCGAAGCTATTTGGTCGGCATACGATAAAAAATGTATGTACACTTCTGAACCATTGAAAATTGATAATTTTCATATCGATCACATAATTCCAGAAGAATATGCAGGAAAAACAATAGAGTTTGAAGAGTTGGTGACTTCTCTTGGGCTTGACGATGGTTTTGATATTTTTGGATATGAAAATTTGGTTCCATGCACGCCAAATGCAAATTTACGAAAAAATGGACTCTTGTTTGAGACTAACTCGATGTTGTTTTATTTGAATATAGCTCGATCGAAAAAGAAGCGTGTTATCGAGTGCTTAGAAAAAATTCATCGTCGGAATAAAAAGGGAAAGGCTACAATATACCTTCTTCAGTGTTTAGATAGAGGGATATTGTCTGAAGAAGATTTCTCAAGTATTTTAGAAAAACATAGCGATTCTCCGCAAGAAATTTTTAATCTTATTGAGGCAATTGAATTTGAAGATCGTGCTGATGTGAAAGCTGTCTCAAAAGGAGATCTTGATTTTTTTAGAGGTCTTCCTGTAAAAATGGGTCAAAATAAACATATTTCCGGCCTCGATTTGTGGAGTGATAGTTTTGGCAAAATTCATGTTAGAACATGTAAAGAATATGAAGACGCTATTGCTTGTGGGTATTATCCAAGGACTAATTTTGATATAAAAATGTCAGTTTTTTTTAAACATCAATGTGGTTTGTTGCAAGCATTAAAAAAAGCAACAATTCCAACAGTAAGCTATATAGATTCTCCTCGACGCGGGATATTGGACTTGGATCTTTTACCCTTCACATTTTTCCCGTATATTGGTGAGCTTAGTGGTGAATACAAGGGGAATGCATCGTATCAGGATAAAATAAACGCTAAGGAGATATTAATAAAGAACGTTAGCCAGAACACTATACGTATTGAAGAGCCTGAAGGTATGGGGCAATTCTTAGCAGAAGTTGTTCGTGCAGATTTCAATGGTGATGGGATCGAAGATATTCTTCTTTATGAAGGGTGTTATGCGACCTGTAGCGGTCTAGGGTTTCTTGGACAGTTTGGCCGCGAAAATTAGGCGGCCTTGGTGACCTCGGCCTTCTGCTGCTCCCTGATCTGCGCCGGCGAGCGATAGCCATGCCGGCCGATGCGCCACTGTTGGTTGTAGACTTCCTTGAAGGCCAGGAGCGCCAACCGCAGTTCCTCGACCGTGTCGAAGCTGCGAACCCAGAGAAGATTTTCCTTGAGGATGCGGACAAAGCGCTCGGCGATGCCGTTGCCTTGCGGCTCACGCACGTATGACGCCGAATCCTTTATACCCAGGAATCTGATTTCATTCTGAAAATCGTCCGAGATGAACTGGCTGCCGTGATCATGCCGCAAGGTCAGCCCCTTGGCCATGTCCTTGCCGAAAGCACCGAAACTGTGGCGGACGCCCTGGCGGATCGGTTCCAACGCCTCGAAACGCGTGCCGCGCTTGGCGGCGTGGATGCCGACCACCTCCAGGGAGCAGTGATCGATAGCGAAAAATATCGCTGTGTTGCCTTCCATGGTCGTGAGCGTCGTGGTCATGTCCGTGCCCCACATGGCATCCACGCGAGAAGTCTTGATCGTCCCATCATGGGCCTTGGGACCGTGCGGGTGACCGATGCGCGTGGGAGCGAGCCAGTTGTTTTCGCGCATCAGGCGCAGTGTCCGGACCGGGGATGTCCGGATGCCCTTGCCCCGCAGACCAGCCCAGATCTTTCGGTAGCCTTCTCCGGGAAACGGGCGGGACGCTATCTCGGCTTTGATCTCTCCGGCCAGTACGGCATCGCTGTAAAATCCTTGAGGTCCACGACGACAGCCCGGCCCCTTCGGCTGCTGCCGTTGCCAATAGACGGTGGAACGCGGCAGGCCCCAGATGCGACAGACGCGCGCCACGCTGTAAGCTTTCCCGGTGGAGATCGAGGCGGCCCGGCTCACTGCCTCGACCTCCGGAACGCCAAAGGGCGGTTCTGCTCCATACGGGCTATTTTCTCCCGAAGCAGCTCGTTTTCCATGGCCTGTTCGCCGATTTTCTCCCGCAGACGGCCAACTTCGACGGATTCCTTGACCAGATGCGGCTTCAGGCCGGCTTCCCCTGCCTCCAGGAAGGTGTCGCGCCATTGCGTCAGCGTTGCCGCCGTCACGCCGATGTCCCGGCTCACCAGGTCAATGTCCTCTCCGCGAAGAAGCCTCAGAACCGCTTGGACCTTGTGCTTCGCCCAAAAACGCTTGGGCGTTCCTCCTTCAATCTCCATCAGGCACCTCCTCGACGACCTCCATAGTCGCCTAAGTTGGTGTTCAAGAAAACCCTAGCCCGATCCAGCCTACAGAAAAGGTCAATATGATACAACACTTGATCTATTCGAAAAAAGAATAGAGTTAAAACATAAAATACGCAGGGCAATTGAAAAAGTATTGCAATTTGATCCATCAATAAAAGACGCATTGGGTGCACATAAATCTATCTTGACATTGTCTAGGGTTAAAAATAGCGTTAAACTTATCACAACTAACTTTGACAGAATATTTGAATATATTATCAAAACAGATGGACTGACTGTAGATAGGTATGTCGCTCCATTATTACCTGTCCCAAAACATAGTAAATGGAATGGTATCGTTTATTTGCATGGGTTGCTCCCAGAGATTCCTAATGATTATGATCTGAATAGACTGATAATATCTAGTAGTGATTTTGGATTGGCGTATATTGTGGAAAGGTGGGGGAGTATATTTTTATCTGAAGTTTTTAAAAATTACTCGATATGCTTTGTAGGCTATAGTATTAATGATCCAATAATGCGATATATAATGGATGCTATTGGTGCAGACCAGAGAGATGGAGAATCTAAACAAAAATTTTATGCATTCGGTGGTTATGCGTCAAATAAAAAACAAAATGAAATAGAAAATTGGAAATCTAAAAATGTCATACCAATTTTATACAAAGTAAAAAGGAATAATAATCACTGCTTATTGTATGACACATTGAAAGAATGGGCAAGTGTTTATAAAGATGGAATTTTAGGAAAGACGAGCCTTATAAAACGGTATGCCAAATTTGATTTTGGAACTCATATTGATGATGGTAGAATCGGAAGAGTGTTGTGGGCTCTTAAAGATCAAGATGGAATTGCCGCTAGAGCCTTTGCTCAAGCTGATCCACCACTTGAATGGTTAGAAGTTTTTGAAAAAAATAATTTTGATCAACTAGGGAATCTTTTTAACGAAAATTCTGTAGGAAATTTCAACATTGATACCAACCTGATTAATTTGTGCGAATGGTTGGTCAACAACATGGAAAAGATTGAGGTTATAAATTTTGTCATTAATCATGGTTCCTATGTAAACTCATCATTTAAATTTCTTGCAGCAAAAAAAATAAATTTGTTAAATAAAAATAGTTATGCTTCAGCAGTGTGGAATATCTTGCTAAATAATGGAGCATTTACAGGTAGTAAGTCGGGAGAGCTTTCATACTGGAAAAACGACTATGATAAATTTGGATGGTCAGTAACACTCAAGTCAAAATTACTATACTTTCTTCAGCCGAAAGTAAATTTTAACGCTCATTATTTTGTTGACAAAATTAAGCATAAAAGTGAGTCAGATTATATTGATTTTATAAGTAGTTTTACTATTGTTCCGAATGCTGGACCTGATTCTATTTATATGCTTAAAGATATCTTGAGCGATTTGAAAGATAAAGAATGTGTTTGTGATATGCTATTAAGTACAACGTTGTTTTTGGAAGATGTTTTGAGGTTAAAAACAGAATTAAAAGAAATTGACCATGATTATGATCTAACATACATAGAAAGGCCGTCGATAAATTTTCACTCACAAAATGAGCAAGAAAGTGACTGGACAATTTTGATAGATTATTGTGTAGAGTCGTGGGTCGCTGCAAAGAAATTTAACTTAGACCTGGCTAAACAAATCGCAAAATATTGGATCAGAATAGACTATCCTCTGTTTCGAAGATTGCTGTTTTTTTCTGCAGTTGATATCGATATATTCCAGCCAAAAGAAGCTTTGGATTGTTTACTAATTGATGGCGGTCGGTGGATTTGGTCATCGTGTACTAAAAAAGAGGCATCTCTCTTAGTCAAATCTCTTGTGCCGAGACTCGATGCATCTGAGCAAAATACACTTCTGAAAGTATTGTTAGAAGGTCCTCCGCGTAAATTATACAAAACTGATTTGCAAGATGATGAATTTAATGATTTAAAAGAAAATCAAGTAAATTATTGGGTCAAAAAATTTATAAAATCTGGGGGGAGTGCTAGCGACAACTCTCTTGAAAAATATATTTCCCTGACTGATGTTGAAGAAGATTTAGGTGAAAAAGATGAATTTCCATTTTGGATAGAATCCGGTACACCTGATATAAAGTTGAATCAACCATTTAATATTAAAGAGATAATTAAGTATATCAGGGGCCAAGGTAATGTTATTAAACAAACTGATGATACGTGGAATGCTGTGTGCAGCAAAGTTCCGTATAAAGCCATTGGTAGCCTAATAATTCTTTCGCGGCAAGATTATTGGCCGACAAACTTTTGGAATACCATTTTTTGGTCTTTTTCAAGAGATGATTTTGGTAGACGATCTTGGAAATTCCTCTCAAAGCTTCTCATGCAAGCACCAAAAAGTCTATTGGAAAAAAAATTCTAATAGCTTAAGTAGCTTATTGTTTTCATTTTCAAGTGCAATAAATTGCAATAAAGATATTTTTTTTAAATTAATAGACATCGTTCTTGATAAACATATTGGCGATAAATTTCAAGATGATGAGCGTATAGTTACCAGAGCAATCAACCATCCTGTCGGTAAATCTGTAGAAGCTATAATAAATTGGTGGTATCATGACCACTCATATACTGAAAGAATGTTGCCGGTTGAAGTAAAAAATGTTTTAGATAGGATGTGCGAACCTGATAATGATATTTGTCGTTTCGGTAGAGTTATTATTTCTGCTAGTTTGATACAGCTATATAATGTGGAGCCAGAGTGGGCTTCTCGGCGTGCTCTGCACTTTTTTGATTGGGATCATAATGATATTGATGACCTGCCGGCATTCTTCGGACCAGTTAATTCTTGAGGGTGACTCCTGGGTTTGAGTTGTTACCGACCATTTGTGCAAAGGCCATCGGCGTCATTTTACCGAGGCTCGAATGCGGGCGCACCTCGTTGTAGGTTCTGCGCCAGTCCTCAATAACCACCTTGGCTTCCGTCCGGGAACGAAACCACTCCATGGAGAGGCATTCGTCCCGGAATTTGCCGTTGAAGCTTTCAACCATCCCGTTTTGCCAGGGCTTGCCGGGATCGATCAGGGCGACTTCGAGCCCTTGATTCGCCACCCAGCGCAAAAGCGCCTTGGACACAAACTCCGGGCCATTGTCCGAACGCAGGTGATGCGGCGCCCCGCGTTCGCGGACCAAGCGTGACAGGACTTCGATCACCCGATTTGACCGGATGTTCCCGGCAACGTCAATGGCAAGGCACTCCCTGGTGTATTCGTCAATAATCGTAAGGCATTTGAGCTGCTGCCCATTGGCGCAGGCATCGTGCACGAAGTCGTAGGCCCAGACTTCATTGGCTCCTGACGGCAATTGCGGCCGAGGCCGCGAGTGGGCCACACGCTTGCGCGGCCGCTTTCGGGGAACCTGCAATCCGGCCTTTTGCCAGAGACGCAACGCCTTGTCCGGTCCCATGGAGAACCCCAGTTGCTCCATGAAAACCAATATCCGCCGATAGCCGAACCGGGGAAACTGGTCTGACAACTGCTTCATGGCCGCCAGGAGCGGACCATCACGAGCGTCGATGCGCGCCGCATAGCCAAGCGTCGAGCGGGAAACGGAAAACAGCGCACACGCCCTGCGCTGCGACAGTCCGTGTCGCTGCGCGAACACCACCTGCTGGCGTCTGGCGGGTGCGCCTACCATTTTTTTGCGGCGACTTCCTTCATGACCTCGATCTCGAGGTCTCGCTCGGCCAGGAGCCGTTTGAGCCGGGTGTTCTCCTGCTCCAACTGGCGCAGGCGTTTGACGTCGTCGGCGCTCATGCCGCTGAAACGCTGCCGCCAGCCATAGATCGTCTGTTCGCTGACGCCGTGGCGCTTGGCGACCTGGGCAACCGGATCCTTGTCGGCCTCGCGCAGGATGCCGACCATCTGCTCTTCGGAAAATCGTCCCTTTCTCATGGCTCCCTCTTCGTCGTCGAGAGCCACCTTCTCAAGTTTCAGATGGTCCGAAAAGGCCCAAGCAGGTCAACCCTCAGTGTTCGATGGGAAAACGCTTTCAAGAACTCGACGAAAATTCCCTGTCAGCTCCACACCTATTTCAGCATAAGCATAAATAATCGATGCATCTATTTCTGACGCCTCGGTGCTCATAATCCTGAAAAGCTGCTCAATCGGACGAAATGCGTTGATCAACTCGTCTTTTCTATCCAACCGATCCAGATGTTGCGGTTCCATATGCTATCCTTTGTTGGTCGATACCAGGAGGTCCCCCCCTTGGGACTGTTCATCGCAGACAGGGGTTGGTGGGTCTCGCCAAATGGTGAAAAAAGAACTTGGCAGGCGCTCAACACGGTATCCCAGAATCAAACCTCCCAATGCAGTACAAGATATTGAACTTTTTTAGGAAGGATAGCCGGGGCCGGAGAGGCGGTCACGGAGAAAGGAAAAAACCTGGTAAGATCCCTACTGAAAAAGGACATTGGGCCAGAGCGGGATTCTCCTGGAGTTTTGGACGGTGGGAGCCCTATCTGGAGGGGAAGCTGAAAACTCCCCGGAGGGGGCAGAAGGACGAGAATCCAGGGGACATCCGAGGGAAAGCCCCTTCCCCTGTCCTGGCCCCATCTGGGACTGATTTTCTTGAAAAAGCAGCTATTTTGGGATGTTAAAAAAATGCAGGTTCCTGCAAAATTTTACTTTCACTGGCAAAGCCATGAAAAATGGCTCCTTTTGGACGAATTTTGGCAACAAAATACGGCATCTTAACTCACAAAAAAAATCTGAATCAGCTTCAAGCAGTATCGGCACATCAATGATGCCAACATATTTACCATTCTTTTCTAGATAAAAAGTTGACATCGAAAAATTTCAATATACCATCTCCTTTGTCAGAAAAACAAATCAAAACAAGGGAGACAAGCTATGCCTATCGCATCGAAATTCGACGCGATGAAACTTCGCACCATGATCAAAGAAGGGAAAACCGCTCAGCAAATTATGGATGCCTTCGATATCCCCAAAACCACCCTGAAAAACCATCTCACGAAGCTGATGACGCTGGATGAGAAGTTTTACAAGATCGAAGGGATGGATGCTCGTGTGGCCTCTGGCAATGCTAAACTCTCGAAAACCGGAATCCATTTAAGTGAGCTGGTCGCGGAAAATTGGACAGTTTGCTAAGCTATAGTCCTCAAGCGAGGAGGACGGTTTTCGATGTCCCAGCGACGGAAGTTTTCGGCGGAGTTCAAGGCGAAAGTGGCGCTCGAGGCCCTGTCTGGCGAGTTGACCTTGGCCGAGCTGGCCAGCAAGTATGATGTGCATCCGACGCAGATCGCGGGCTGGAAGCGCCAGGCCAAGGAAGGTATGGTCGCGGCCTTTTCCGGGAAGTCGGCGACGGTGCAGAAGGATTCCGCCGCGGAAATCCGGGAACTCCACGCCAAGATCGGGCAGTTGACTGTGGAAAAAGATTTTTTAGAGCGAGCCTTCGCCAAACGGTGAGTCCCGGGCGAAGGCGTGGGATGGTCGAACGCGGGCATCCCCGACTCAGTATTTGCCGGCAGTGCCACATTCTCGGACTGGCCAGGTCGACTTGGTACCATCGCCCGAAGGGCGAGTCGGCCACGAATCTGGACCTGATGCGGCGTATCGACGAGCAGTTTCTGGAGACGCCGTTTTACGGATCGCGCCAGATGCGGCTGCATTTGCGGCACCAGGGCTTCGTGGTCGGACGAGGGCGTTTGCGGCGGTTGATGCGCAGGATGGGGCTGATGGCGATCTACCAGAAGCCCAGGACGAGCGTGCCGCATCCCGAACACAAGATATACCCGTATCTGCTGCGCGGTCTTGCGATCAATCGGCCGGATCAGGTCTGGTGCGCCGACATCACGTATGTCCGCATGAAGCGGGGCTTTCTGTATCTGGTGGCGGTCATGGACTGGCACAGCCGAGCCGTGCTGTCCTGGCGGCTATCCAACACCCTGGACGCTGATTTCTGCGTTGCCGCCTTGGAAGAGGCCATGAATCGTTATGGGGTGCCGGAAATCTTCAACACGGACCAGGGTTCGCAGTTCACTAGCCTGGAATTCACCCAGGCGCTCAAGGATGCCGGCGTCGCCATCTCCATGGATGGCAAAGGCCGTTGGATGGACAATGTCTTTATCGAGCGGCTGTGGCGCTCAGTGAAATGGGAATGCGTTTACCTGCGGGAACTCGAAACCGGCAGTCAAGCCCGCCAAGCGCTTGGAGACTGGTTCCGCTTCTACAACGAGCAGCGGCCGCATACGGCTTTTGACGGTCGCCGCCCCATGGACGTATACCAGGATGGCCACTCGGCTTCAAAGGCGGCATGAGCACTAACCGGACTATAGCTTAACTGCGCCGCCAATCTGTCCAACAAATCCGGACCAGCTCACCTGTTTGCGACTACCTTGCTCAACAAAGGGGCCGATCTGGCCGCCGTGTCGAAGATGATGGGGCATTCGACCGTCAAGCTGACGGCCGAAACCTACTACCGCTACATGTCTGGAGAAAAGGAAAGAGCTGTCCGGTTACTGCCGGGTTAGCTGTTGCGTAAGAGGAGAAGGCGGGATTCCTGAGCAGAGGTTTTCCGCCTTCTTTGTGTACGGTCTATTTGGCCGAAACGAAAAATAAACTGACCAGATTTCGCAATGCGGAAACATCGATCAAGGCTTACATAATTTTTGTGGTGGTTGCTCCTTGCGAGCGCCGAACACGCAACGCAAAGCGGCATCCGCAACGGAATTCGAAGAGACAATTCCTATGCAGAATAACATTTTCCCACCGAAAGAAAGAGGAATATCGATATCAGTTTGACAATTAACTACGCGGAGCATCTATGAACACCAAAGCCTTTCGCAGTATAAAACCTCTATCTATTAGCATCACTGGAATAGTTATCATCTTCGGATTCCTGTTCTTCTGGAAGTCCATCCGCAGCAAACCTCTAATGCAAATAGTGCAACCGCCCATGCTCGTTTCCGCCCTGAGAGTCCAAAGTCGTAACGTTCCTGCTGAACTCCAAGCCATCGGGAGTTTGCAGGCCGTCCAGGAGGTCTTGCTGGCTCCCGACACCGCAGGGCGTATCACCGGCATCCACTTCGAAGCTGGGCAAATTGTCAAAGAAGGGACTATCCTGCTCCAACTCTACGATGCACCTGAGCAAGCCGATCGTGTCGCCGCGATTGCGAAAGCTGATTTCGCCCGCTTGCAGATGTCTCGCTTGGCAAAACTCGCCCTTGTTGACGCTGCACCGCGCTCAGAGTTTGATCAGAACAAGGCCGAATATGACCAATCCATCGCGGCAGTGCGCCAGTTGGATGCCCGCATTCAGCAGAAAACAATCCGCGCGCCGTTCACCGGGCAGATTGGTATTCGCCGTGTCAATATGGGGCAATACCTCAATGCGGGCGATCCAATTGCTACTTTGACCAAGCTCGATCCGCTCTATGTCAATTTTACTGTTCCACAACAGGAACTACCAAAGCTCAAACCTGACCAGCAGGTAATGGTGACTGTAGACACCTCACCAGACAAGGTGTTCATAGCAAATATCAACTGTATAGAGCCAAGGATCAACAGCGACACACGCAATATTGCCGTGCAAGGTTTATTACCAAACGTTGATCGTCAATTGAAGCCTGGCATGTACGTCAACGTGCGTGTGCAACTTCCCGAGATCGCTGACGCCATTACCGTACCGCTTACCGCCATCCAGACCTCTTCTTCTGGCGATAGCGTCGTCGTCGTTCAAGAGCCGAATGCCGAAGGCATCGGCAGGTCCCTCGCGGTGCCTGTCAAGACAGGGAGACGCCTCGGCGACGACGTGATTGTAGAACAGGGACTAAAATCTGGCGACGTTGTGGTCACGGCCGGTCAAGTCCGCATCCCGCCCGGCGCACCAGTCAAGATCAGCGCCCCCGCCCTTAGCCAGTCCGATGCGCCCGACTCCGCGCCGACACAGCGGGGGAAATAAATATGCATTTCACCGATATCTTTATCCGCCGCCCTGTACTGGCGCTGGTCATCAACCTGTTGATCCTGCTGGCAGGCGTAAGCGCGATCTTCTCACTGCCGATTCGCCAGTACCCCTTCCTTGAGAACGCCGAGATTACCGTCTCCACAACCTTCCCAGGGGCAACGCAGGAGGTGATGCAAGGTTTCGTGACGACACCAATCGCCCAGTCGATAGCCACCGCCGCAGGCATCGAATACCTCACCTCTTCCTCCACGCCAGGCAGCAGCCAGATTACTGCCCGCCTTGTGCTCAATGCCAATGCCGACCGCGCAATGACCGAGATCCTGGCGAAAGTGCAACAGGTTAAGTACCGACTGCCTACCGGTGCATACGATCCAGTCATCACCAAGTCGACGGTTTCCAGCTCAGCCGTCCAATACGTGGCCTTTTACAGCGATACGTTGTCTATCCCTCTGGTGACCGACTTTGTTACGCGGGTGGCGCAGCCGCTGTTCACCAGCATTCCCGGGGTCGCCTCGGTGGACTTGTCAGGAGGGCGTACGCTCGCGATGCGCATCTGGATCGACCCTGCGCGCCTTGCGGCGCGCGGCCTCTCGGCCGGTGACATCGCGGCGGCACTGCGCGCCAACAACGTCCAAGCCGCACCTGGCAAACTGAAAAGCGCGCTGACGGTTACCAATATCGCTGCCGCTACTGATCTGCATGGTGTCGAAGACTTCCGCCAAATGGTGATCAAGAGCGGATCGGCCGGCGAAGGCATCGTTCGCCTTGCGGACGTGGCCTCGGCCGAAATCGGCGGCGAGAACTACGACAGCGCGTCTTTTGCGACCGGGATGCCCGCAGTTTTCGTTGCGATCCAAGCGACGCCCGACGGCAACCCGATCGAGATCGTGAAGGCCGTCACCCAGTTGATTCCCAAGATCCGGGCCATGGCGCCTCCGGGGGTGACGGTAGCGCCAAACTATGACGTTGCGCGCTTCGTCAACGCATCGATCGATGAGGTCAAAGACACACTCATTGAAGCAATCCTCATTGTGATCGTTGTCATCTTCCTGTTTTTGGGGACGGTTCGCGCGGTCATCATTCCGGTGGTCACCATTCCTTTGTCACTGATCGGTACGGCCGCGCTGATGATGGCCTGCGGATTCTCACTCAATCTGCTCACGCTTCTTGCGATGGTGCTCGCTATCGGCCTCGTCGTCGATGACGCAATCGTCGTCGTCGAGAATATCCACCGCCATATCGAGGAGGGGCTGTCCCCGGTGCGCGCGGCGCTGATCGGCGCGCGCGAGATCGTCGCCCCGGTTATCGCCATGACGATTACCCTCGCGGCTGTCTACGCCCCGATTGGGTTGATGGGCGGGCTGACCGGCGCGTTGTTCAAAGAATTTGCTTTCACACTGGCAGGATCCGTCATCGTTTCGGGCGTGACCGCCCTGACGTTGTCACCAGTGATGAGCTCGATGCTCCTCAGTTCAAAGCAAAGCGAAGCACGGCTGGCGAAGCTCATCGAGCACAGCATGATCCAGCTGACCACCTTCTATAGTCGTCTTTTGGCGCGTACGCTCGCAGCTCGTTCTGCGGTACTATTGGTGGGCGTCGTCGTTCTGGCCATGATCGTTGTGCTGTTTACGGGCACACAACACGAACTCGCGCCTGCCGAGGATCAAGGGGTCGTCGTCGTCTTAACTCGTGCCTCGCAATACGCCGGAGTCGACTATACCTCGCACTATGCGGCAAAGATCGAGCAGATATTTGAGTCCATCCCCGAATTTGAGAGCAGCTTCATGCTTGTGGGCGGCAGCGACAGCGGGAGTCCGAACATCATGTTCGGTGGTGCGATTCTCAAAGACTGGTCAAAACGCAAGCGCTCCGCCAGCAACATCCAAGCCCAGATCCAGACCGCCGGTGCAACGGTTGACGGTGAAACGGTTACCGCTGTTCTGATTCCTTCACTCCCAGGATCGGGCGGTGGCCTGCCGGTTCAAATGGTGCTGCGTTCTCCTAATAATTTCAGGGAGGTCTACGACACGGCCGAGAAATTGAAAGCAGCGGCCTATGCCAGTGGCCTATTTTTGTACGTTGAAAACGAATTGGCCTTCGATAGTCCGCAAGCGCGAATCACCATCGACAGCGCCAAAGCGAATGAGATGGGTGTGACGATGCAGGCAGTGGCGGATACGCTCGCCGTGCTCGTCGGCGAGAACTACGTCAACCGCTTCAATTTTTACGACCGTTCCTACGACGTGATCACTCAAGTGCGCGGCAGTGAGCGCATGACGCCGGATGACCTGGGCCAATTATACGTCAAGACTTCCTCCGGCGCGTTGGTGCCGCTCGCGACGGTGACCCACGCCGAAATGCGTTCGCAGGCCAATCAGCTTAACCAGTTCGACCAGATGAACTCGACGACGCTGAAGGCGCTTCCTCGCCCCGGCGTCAGTATGGGCGAGGCTGTCGCTTTCCTCGAATCGCAAGCACTGCCCTCCGGAATGAGCATCGATTGGCTCGGCGACAGCCGCCAGTTCGTACAGGAGGGCAATCGCTTGCTCATCTCCTTCGGTTTTGCGCTGGTGGTCATTTTCCTGGTGTTGGCCGCTCAGTTCGAGAGTCTGCGCGATCCGCTGGTTATCCTCGTCACCGTGCCGTTGGCGATCTGCGGCGCGCTGGTCCCGCTGTGGCTTGGCTATGCAACGCTTAACATCTATACGCAAATCGGACTCGTGACTTTGATAGGACTCATCTCCAAGCACGGCATCCTGATGGTGACCTTCGCAAATCATATCCAGGAGCACGAAGGGTTGAGCCGCATCGAGGCGATTGAGAAAGCCGCTGCGGCGCGCATGCGGCCGATCCTGATGACTACGGCGGCAATGGTCGCCGGCTTGGTGCCGCTGTTGTTCGCCGGAGGTGCGGGTGCTGCCAGCCGTTTCGCCATTGGCATTGTCGTGGTGATGGGCATGCTGGTGGGTACATTGTTCACACTGCTCGTACTGCCGACGGTCTACAGCTTCATCGCCAAGGATCATCGTGCGATCGCTGCAAGTTCGCGGGCCCGTGAGCTTGCTTCTGCGGAGACCCCCCATGTCTGATCGCTATCCCGTTAGCCGTCGATGTGCTTTCTCCATGCAACTGACAGGCTAACGACAGCTATTAATCTCATAATGTAAGGATGCAGCCTGCAACCGTTATGAGATCAATTATGGCGCGGCATACCTATACAACTATGGGCATGGTCATACTTGCATCATGGCAAAAAAATATCATATCTTGTCACAAGATATGGCAAACAACCATTAATTTGATGAATACATGAAAGGAGCAACCATGTTCATAGAATCTTCTGATTTCCCTGTCGTGTGGATGCATCACGCCAAAGACGACGATCAATCGGAGGGCGCCATCTTTACCGCTTTTGATGCGTTGCTTGATCGAGCAAAGCCTGTCGTCATCATCGGATCAAAAAGATCAGAGGATGCCCAGCGCGAGAAGGATAGCCCTGCCGAACGCAAACGCTTGATGCTTTGGATTAAGCAAAACAAGAAACGGTTGCGTACCCTTGTGAGGGGAATGGTTCAAATTGAGCCTTCGGCCACCAAGCGCATGGCGCTGAAAGGCTTCCTGGTGATGGCCGAGAAAATTTGGGGCTATCCCATGCTGCTTGCCGCCTCGAAAGAAGAAGCGCTTACTGTGGCATCTCGGCTATTAGCTGAACAACCTGTAGCACCATAACCAACATTTATCTATACCGTATCTTGAAAGACGATGCCTGGCATCCTAGATTTCTCGTTCGTGCCCCTGGACGCGCTTTTGCGATCCGAAATATATCGTGCAGGCGGCTTCCCTACTGCCTTGCGGAACATGGTGACAAAGCCACTGGCGTTTTCATAGCCCAAATTGAGGGCCACTGTCTGTACGCTTTCTCCTTTGCTTAAACGCTGTAGCGCGAGGATTACATGCAGTTGTCTTCGCCATCGGCCGAAACTCATGCCAATTTCATGCATCAGAAGTCGGGTCAAGCTGCGCTCACTCATACCAATACGAACGCCCCAGGCAGCCAATGTCGATTTGTCCGCAGGGTCAGCCAGCAGCATTTCCGCAAGGTGCCGCAAATGTTTATCGCGCGGCATGGGTAGATACAAATCCTCGACCGGAGCCGCAATGAGTTCGTCGAGCAAAGTAGCGATCAAACGGCCTTCGGGTCCGTTGAGTTCATAATGGGTGGGAAATCTTGCAGCCTTGAGAAGCAGCTCCCGTAGCAATGGTGATACCGAAAGAGTGCAGCACTTTTTAGGAAGATCCGGGGAGGCATCTGGTTTGACTAACAGGCAGTAGCACTCTGTCTCTCCCGAACCACGGACAGTATGAGTTAAGCCTCCAGGTATCCACACGGCGCATTGCGGAGGAACGATCCAAACACCATCCTCGACTTCACAATTGATGATCCCTCGCGCAGTGAAAAGCAATTGCGCCTTGTGGTGCTGATGTCTCGCATGTTCCCATTCCTTAGTGACCATCGACGCACCAACGACCACTACTGGACGTGGTGTTCCATCGATGTCAAATGAGTCCAATTGGTTACGACGATCAAGCAACAACATGATACGGAACGAACTCCTCACAAAAAACATTTTTTGCAATGCGGACTATTATATTTTCTAGATAACTATTGGATAAGTACTCCATAATAAATAAATTCTTCTCTGGTCTCCTGTGAGTCGCTGTAATAATAATTAATCCAAAGCGATTACTGGATACAAACTTAAAACCGTCCCCTGTAGAATATTATAAAAAGCCCCAAGTCCGCCAGGCATTTCAATATGAATATCGACCTAGACATACGAGAAAAAATAATTCCTTCATGGCAATACATATAAAATAGTTTCAAATGTACATGAAGTATGATGCCCTAAATACAAACGACATTTTGGCAACATCTTTTTTATCAAAAGAGGCAAGGAAAACAAGTCTTCTGGGTTATGATAAACTGATATCGCCATTCTAGGTTTATAACGAACAATAGTTTCAACGGAGGAACGTAAAACATTAAACTCAGAACCTTCAACATCTAATTTTATAAACGTAACATTATTTAAACATTGTTCCTTGACAAAGCAGTCGACGGTTGTCATTTCGCAACGAGTATTCGGATTTATATGATCATTTGCAACACGGGACCCCTCCCCACTAGAGGTAAATGAAGTAGTACATTTTTCACTCCACAATCCGCAATGGATTAAACGAAACGTCCCTTCTAACTTCTTATCATTAATCTGCTTATGCGCCTTGGTAAAGCCTACTGGATCTGGTTCAAATCCATAAAGTCTACCATTCTTCCCAATATTGTTACACATACGTAGCTGCGAAGAAATATTTTCAGATATCCCGCCATCGATTATTATATCACCTTCAACAGGGCGCACCATCGGATGAAAATATTCCGGATAATCAGAGAGGCGCAAATAACCAATATTTCCAGTCACGAGGGAACGAATTTTTGCTGCTAAAATCTTTTTACTCTCAAAATCATCGAGCATGCCATACAACTTCTCTAGCTCATTCTTATGGCTATCGTAAAAACTTGGAATACATGGAGAAGTATGATCACATGGCATAGGCATACAAACAAAAAAACCATTATATCCAAAAGCCAATATCTTGGTTATTGCATAGTTTAATTTCCACCAAACGTAATTATTACTTGCAAAAACGATCTCAGAGTCTAGAGATATTTTTCCCTTAGAAAGACCGCTAATTTTATTTGGGGGAAATTTACTTACCCATTCAATATCACAATCACTAATATCATCTCTATCAATAACTAGTATTGACAAATAGTCCTTAGTTAAAAAACTCCCAATAATTTTTGGCAGATGAGGCAAGTCTTCATAGAAACAAATGACCGCAACCTTACGAGACCAGACAGGGAACCCAAAAGGGCGCTTAAGTGATGCCAACCGTATCATGTCAGCTAACGACATAGCCACTCCCGACGAAAAGCATTACAAAAAATATTCACATCACCCTTCTTCACAGGACGACGTGGGCCATAATGCGCAACTATTCCCAAACAATCCAGCTAACTACTTCTTTTCCAAGACAATCTTTCCCTCTTCCAGACAGGGAACCTTGAACTCATCGCCCTGGCTGAAGCCGTAGTTGGCCAGGAGCAGTCTCGCTTCAGGAGTAGAGAGCTTAGGCCGCAATTTTTTTAAATAAAGCTGTCCACAAAAATTGTTTCCCAAATAGGCCGTCATCTGCAATCATCTCTCGCATCGGTCTGAACTCTACAACCTCTAGCTGATCTTCAAATAGAAAACGAATCTGTTTTTCTGAATAGGCTAATCCACCTTTCAATCTGCACATCTTATACACTTCCAAATCTGAAAAGCAATTTCCACCACCAACATCATTGAAACCTGGTCTAAAGCAGGTTAAGCCAAAATACCCACCTGGCTTTAGGGATTTTTTAATAAAATTTATATAACCAATTCTGCGATGTGGCGTTATGTGGTGCAAACATCCAGCGTCATAAATAATGTCATATTTGTCCTCAACTAGCGCTAATTCGTGAACAGATTTACAGATGAAATTTATGGTCACGTTGTTTTTTAGTGCTAACTCTTTCCCCCATGCAATGGCGACATCTGAGATATCAACCGCGTCTATAGTACATCCTTGTGTTGCAAAAAAGACAGAATTCCTGCCGTTCCCACATCCGAGCTCTAGCACCTTCCCTTCTTTTAAAAATCCGTTGTGGAAGTACGAAACTAAATTTTCATCTGGAAACTCAATGAAAAATGGGAGCCCTCGATTTCGATCGGTATAAAATTGATTCCAAAATGGAGCTGGTTCTCTAAATAGCGTGTCAAGCAAGTCCAGTAAATCTTCGCTAGAGTTAATCATTTTATCGTAACAATTATTATCCATAGTCACCACTTCCTTAGTTCAAAAAGACCCACGCCAACCAATTTTTCTGGGTGACGTGGACCATTTCGAATCAATTTACAAAAAATCCAGTTAGTTAGCTACTTCTTCTCCAAGACAATTTTCCCTTCTTCCAAGCAGGAGACCTTGAACTCGTCGCCTTGCTTGAAGCCGTAGTTGGCCAGGAGAGTCGGGGACAGACGGAGACCATTCTTCGAGAGCTTCACGCTTCCAGATGCCACACGAGCATCCATCCCTTCGATCTTGTAAAATTTTTGGTCCATCTGCATCAATTTCAGGAGATGGGCTTTCAGGTTCGCTTTCTTGATGTCAAAAGCGTCCATGATCTGCTGAGCGGTTTTACCTTCGGTGATCATGGTGCGAAGTTTCATCGCGTCAAATTTCGATGCGATAGGCATGGATAAGTCTCCTGGCTTTTTGTGGTTTAAAAAATCAACGTTATTGTATATTGTCAATAGACGATGTCAATATTGTTTATACTTAAATTCGGCTATTTTTTTGCGGTTCAAACGTCATTACCCCTCGATTTTATCTGGCGCTTTCGCAGAAACAACAAAAAATACACACTAAAGACAACCAAGAAATCAGGAGCGGGTAAATCCCTTCGGTTCAATCATAGGCCTTGATCTTCGGCATCGCGCACAACGCCGCCACGACAGCCACAATGGCCACTGTTCCACCCAATACGAACGGTGCTCGCGGGCTGATGACATCCCAGAGCAGTCCTGCAGTCAAACTGCCGGCCAAGGCCATAAAACCAATGGACATGTGAAAGATGCCCATAGCTGTCCCCTTTTTCTCCTCGGGAATCTTGTCCCGGATAAGTGCCCGACCAATTCCCTCCGTAAGCCCCATGAACAGCCCGTAAAGCGGGAAGAGCCACCAGACCATCACCGAGTTCGCCCACGCGAACCCAAAGTAGACGGCAGCATAGAGGGTCCAACCGGCAACGATCATGCGCCAACGTCCGAAACGATCACTCAAGATGCCCAGGGGATAAGCGCTCAGGGCATAGACTATATTAAAAAGGGTATAGGCCAGGATAGACTGCACATCTGAGAGCCCCAAGTCCTTAGCACGCAGGATGAGCAACGTATCGCTGGAATTGGCGAATGCAAAGAGCATGAGCAGCCCAAGGGTTATCCAAAAAGCCTTAGGCATTCCCGACCACGGTTTTCCAAGTGGCGGGTTCGACTCCACGGAGTCTCGGCTACTCTGTTCCAGGTGAGCCGCTTCACGAAGCTTGAAGGTGAGCAATACTGCCGCCAATCCGGGCACAGTTGCAATGAGAAAGATGGTCCGATAATGGTCGGGGAGTAACGCCAGTAGACCCATAGCGAAAAGGACACCCACGATGGCCCCGGCTGTGTCCATCATGCGGTGAAAACCATACGCACGGCCGCCCTGGGAGGAATCAACAGCATCCGCGATGAGTGCATCCCTGGCTGTGGTTCGAAGTCCCTTCCCAAATCGATCGATTGACCGGGTAAACAAAACCATCGGCCAGGAAAAGGCTAAGGCCATGAGTGGTTTTGATAACGCACTCAGTCCGTATCCCCAGCGGATGAAAGGAACGCGGCTGCGGAGCTTATCGCTATGCCAGCCGGAAAGCCCTTTCATGACGCTTACAATGGCCTCGGCGACACCCTCAATGACTCCCAGCACGACAACTGGGGCTCCCAACACAGAGGTGAGGAAGAGCGGGATCACTGGGTAAAGCATTTCCGAAGCCACGTCAGTGAAAAAACTGATCCAACCCAACTTGACGATGGAAGAGGGTAGACCCCAGAAAGATTTCTTGATAAATCTATCTGCATTAGTCACTAGTATCTTTCCTTTCGAATTCAATTTTTACCTCAACCAAATCGATGCTCTACAATAGATTCGGGCAAGTATTATGCTAAACGCATAGCCAAGTGACCGACCAGCTATAGATATCTTGCCCCATGCATCATAAAGATCACAATCGATGCGCAGATGCGGTAATACCCAAAAACTTGCCACCGACCTTTTTCAAGCCAGTTCGAAAGCCATTTAAGGGCAAGTAGTCCTGCCAGGAAGCTTAATACCATTCCCAGTAATCCAGGAAGAAAGAGATGTACCAAACCTGCTGGAGTAACGCTGGTAGCTACTTGACTTCTGCTGACCTTCAATAATTTGCGAACTTCGCGGACAATCACAGGAGGAGTAAGGACTACCGCCAAAGTAAAGCTGAAAGCCTTCAGCCGTTCTTTATTGACCCCCATGATCAGTCCGGCTGAAATTGTAGCACCAGATCGTGAAAAACCTCTACAGGATGCTTTATTCCTTCGGTTTTGTCGCAGAAAACTAAATTTTGCAGGAATCTGCATTTTTAACTTGTTAAAATAGCAGCGCTTTCAGGTTGAACTCATCCAAGGCCCCCGGCCCCTCGGCCTCGTCTCCCCGATCTCCCCGGCCCCCCCTCGGATTCGCTCGGGCAGGGACTCTCCTGGGCGTTTCCCCCTGGCCTCCCCATTGGGATCACCCATCCCTAATCTCTCAGGAGAATCCCGCTCCGGGCCAAAGTACTTTTTCCTCAGTCACAGTTCCAGCTTTTTCCCTGTCCCGTGACCGACTCCCCTGCCCAGGGTATCCTCCGTCCCAAAATTCCTTCTTCACCAGTAGCGAAAGGACATCCTATGCCACCACAACATCACGATTATCTCACTTTGAAAGATGAGATCATCAACGCATTTCGGCCGATTGAGCAGCTTTTTAAGATAATGGACACTTCTGGACTCGATGTCGATGGAACGATTATCCGGTGCTACGCCGAAATAGGACTCGAACTTACTGGAACTTTTCGGAGCAAGCTCGAAAAGTTGCTTGGTAGAAAACGGGATAGTGCTGACAATGCCGAATGATAACAGCTGGAACGTCGTTTACGCCTCTACCCGAGAGCAAGCGATTGCCGATGGCGTCCTGGCCGATGTCACCGAAGCTGCGAAGGCTATCGGCTTCAAGCGCAACACCGTCGTGACCGATCACCTGTTCCATGGATACGTCGAAGTACCCTCTGGGTTGGAAGGAGAAGGCCAATCGGCGACAGGCCGGCTCCACGACCTGATGGTTCTGGCGCTGTTTGCTGCCAGGAAAGCCGTCAACGCGGACCGCGTCAACTTCAAGGTGTCGTTCCTGATGGCCCCCGGACGCATGGAGACCGTCGAAGTCGTCGCCCACATCGGCCCTGGTGACAATGGCGAGCCGGTCCTGACCATCATGTTGCCAGAGGATGATGAGGGATTTTAACAAGATAACCAGGAGAAAGGTATGTTTTCGTTTCTGTTGGGTGTTGCTTTGGGGACCATCGTCGTTGTCGTCGGCGCGCAGCTGCTGATCATTCCTCCCAAGCCGAGTCGGTTGCGTAGTCCGAAGTAGCCACGGAGTTGCCGACCTTCGAAGGAAAGCCCGAGCATGAGCAGCTTGGGCTTTTTCTGTAGTGCAGCGATTTCATATGAAAACAAGATGAATTAGCTGCGTTTCGATAATACGCTCTGACCGGCTCTGGCGAAGGCCTCAATTGCGGCCAAGTTCTCTGAGATAGGCGCAGAACATATCGGCCATGGCCTCGGCGTAGGCTTCGATCTCTGTGGGGGTTCGGGGCGTTTCAGAAAAATGCTTCCCCGCCGTACTTAGCGTCGTTGTGATCAGGTCGCCGGCCAACGCACGAGTCGTTTCCGGGGCATCGGGCAACGCCTCTTCCATGAAGCCCATGACGATGCCGTCTCCCCTCGACCTAGCCTCCTGCACCTCGGGTGCGTCGCGATAGAGCGGGGCGGCGTCATTGAGGGCCACACGCATCTCGGCCTCCTCGCATTCCGAACGGAGGAAGGCGTGGACCAGGGTGCGCAGCCGTTCGAACGGTGGTTTCTGGGCGTCCTCAAGGATACCGCTCAGCAAATTCGCCGTTTGCTGCCATTCATCGCTCTGGAGTCGGAACAGAATTGCCGCCTTGTTTGGAAAATACTGATACAACGATCCGACGCTGACTCCGGCCTTTTCTGCCACTCGTCCCGTGGTGAATCGCTGCACCCCTTCCTTCGCCAAAACCTGAACCGCCGCCTCCAAAATGGCGGTGACGAGTTCTGTCGAACGGGACTGTTTCGGCTGTTTCCGTAGGGAAATCGGAGGCGTCCGGTGACCGGCCATAGGGGACTCCCAATGCGAATTGCGAACCTGAGTAATCCATCGCATTTTTGCCTGGTGCAAATGTGGAGTCAACCTAAAACCGGAGGCTTTTATGAAGACCCTGAGCACGGAACCGCTCGCGTCCTTGCTGGATCGCTTGTTCAAGGAGGCCGATGCGACCTCGCCGGAGACGAACCCCGCGATGGCCGACCTGTCCGCCAAGGAACGCGAGCGCCTCATGCGGAGCAAGACCGAGTACCTCGACTTCTATGGACGCCTGAAGGATTTTCCGCTCGCCGTCTCGAGGGAGACAGGCATCCTGCTCTACATGCTGGCACGGGGGTGCAGGGCGCGGACGATTGTCGAGTTCGGCACCTCGTTCGGCATCTCCACCCTGCATCTGGCGGCAGCGCTGCGGGACAATGGCGGCGGCCGTCTGATCACCAGCGAGTTCGAACCTTCCAAGGTGACGCGGGCAAGGGATAACTTGGCAGCCGGAGGGCTTCTCGACCTCGTGGATATCCGGGAAGGAGACGCGCTGCAGACGTTGCGTGTGGATCTTCCTGAAACAATCGACCTGCTTCTGCTCGACGGGGCCAAGGCGCTTTACCCGGACATTCTGGACTTGCTGGAAAATCGCTTCAGACCGGGAGCGTACATTGTCGCCGATGACGCTGGTCGGAGCCCCGGTTTCTTGGCTCGCGTGCGTTCGTCTGCAAATGGCTACCTGTCCGTGCCGTTTGGCGGTGATGTCGAACTCTCGATGCGACTCGGTTGATATTTATTGCTCAGAACCGCAGTGACGTACACAACACCTGAAAGGTATCGGTTGCGCAGCCCGAAGTAGTCGCGGTGTTGCCAAACTTCGAAGGAAAGCCCGAGCATGAGCAGCTTGGGCTTTTTCTTTCACGTACTGATTTCATACGGGAATGAGATGAATAAGCTGCGTTTCGATTTGCGTAAGGAGGACTTCTCGATGGGACAGGACTGTCGGTCCTGGTGACGATCGCGGAAAGCGTCATGACAAGTCCTTTGGACGCGGTGAGCTTGGGAAAGCCAGGGCCGAAGCCTTCGAAAAGGCGGTCCAGGAGGCCAATGAAAAATTGCTGCCGATTCCTGACCCGGAAACGGTGACAGCAGGAGGAATCCGGGTGGCTGCCAAAGCTACCGGAGAGGAGCAGAGTAGGGTGGTTGCACCTGCCAACCAGGTCATTGAAAAGGAGCCGTCCGGCATCACCTTGTCCGAGCTTGGGAAAAAATACCTGGATCACATGCGAGCATCCGGTCGGGCCGAGAAGCATATCCGCAATGGGGACCGTCTGGAGACGGAGATTCGCCAAATTTTTTTGCTTGACATGAAAAATTATAAAAAATAAAATTTATCATTAATTTTGAACAGGGCTTGGGCACGGCCAGAATTTTTCGCAAACGGGGGGGCGACACATGAGGCGAAAAGCAACCGTATCTGCTATGGAGGAAACAAAACTCCACATCATTGAGACTGCCGAAAATTTGTTTCGCCAAGTGGGATACGCCAAAACAACAGTTACAGACATTGCCAAAGCTCTTGGAATGAGCCAGGCAAATATATACAGATATTTTACCTCAAAAGCGAGTATAAATGAAGCAATTTGTGATCGCTTGGTACATAGCATCGAATCACAATGCTGGGAATCATTAGTCAAGGATGGTTCCTCAACCGAACGCTTGAAGCAATTTATTCTAGAATATCACAAAACAGTTAAAAACAATATCATTAATGAAAAACGCTTGTATGACATGGTCGCTGTGGCGATGAATGAACATTGGATAGTAGTTCAAAATCACAGCAATCGTATCAGAGATTTGCTGCAAATTATAATTGAACAAGGCATATCTTCTGGAGAGTTTAGGACAGTAAATAGTTTAAGGATGGCTGAAGTTGTCCATAAGTCATTGGCTGTATTTATCTATCCATTGCTTCTCGAACACGAGATTAATGATGAAGAAAATGTCACTGGTAAATGTAGTCTTGATGAAACGGTTGACCAATTAATTGATCTTGTTTTGCATGGGCTTTGCTCAGTAGATAAATGAGAGTAGGCAAACAACTCAAGAACCAGGATGGTCTTCCATGCCCTTACAGTACGGATTTTCGTTGACGAAATACATGGTAGTTCATAGCGGTGCACTGCTTTTCCTGACGGCACTGAGCCTTTGCCTCGCCGGTTGTCACGAGACCAAGTCCAGAACCCCCTTCCGACCTGTTGTCAATACCATGCGGATCGCCTTGGACAGGGGGATGGAAAGACGAACATACCCCGGCGTCATTGTGGCGCGCCACGAAGTGCAGGAATCCTTTCGGGTAGGCGGACGCATCGAGAAACGTCTGGTGGATGTTGGCGATCATGTCAGGGAAGGCCAAGTGCTGGCGACCTTGGACGAAAAAGATCTCCGCCTCTCCGTGGAGAGCGCCCAGGCGGAACTGAAGGCTGCCCTCTCCAACAGGGATCAGACCTCGAGTGATGAAAAGCGCTATGCCACATTGCTGTCCAAGCGAGTGGTGAGCAACTCCGAATACGACCTCAAGCACCTGTCGGCGGATGAAGCCCGGTCGCGTGTGGAGAGAGCCAACAGCTCCCTCAAGCTGGCCATAAGCCAACTTGGTTATGCCAAACTGCTTTCCAGTACTGACGGTGTGGTCACCCATACGGGTGCCGAGGCTGGGCAAGTCGTGCCCCAAGGACAGAGCGTCGTCACCGTGGCCCAGAAAGGAGCCTTGGAAGTCCTGGTCGACATCCCCGAACGACGCCTCCAGGACATCAAGGAGACGAAGGCTGAAATTTCCCTTTGGTCAAGCCACGACGCCCGTTATCGGGCCGTGCTGCGTGAAACTGCCCCGTCGGCCGATCCGGCTACCAGAACCTATGCCGTGCGGTATTCGCTGCCAGACGCCGATGCCTCCGTGCACTTGGGAATGACGGCCACCCTCCACCTTTCCGAGCCCTCCGATACGCCGACCGCCCGCATTCCGTCCAGCGCACTGCTCAACCAGGGGAGTGGGTCAGGTGTCTGGGTCGTGAATCCGCAAACCGGGCAGCTGACATTTACGGCGGTTACGGTGGATCACTATACGGAGGGGGAGGCCTTTGTGCGGGGGCAGCTCGCAAACGGCGACATCATCGTCACTTCCGGCGTCCAAAAGCTCGACAAGGGGCTGCTCGTCCGCGTGGCCGGCGGGGAGAAGGAGGACGTCCGGTGAAAGGGATCAACCTGTCCGAGTGGGCCGTCACCCACCGTCCGCTCACCTTGTTCCTCATTCTTCTTGTCTCCCTGTCCGGGGCATGGTCGTATATGCATCTCGGGAGAGCCGAAGATCCCGATTTTACCGTGAAGCAGATGATCGTGAGCGCGGCTTGGCCAGGAGCCACGGCCGACGAGATGCAGCGCCTGGTGGCCGATCCTATTGAGAAAAAACTTCAGGAAGTTCCCTACTTCGACAAGGTGCGGACCTATTCCAGACCCGGCAGCGTGGTCATGGAGCTCCAGATACTGGAATCCACGCCGACCTCCGAGGTGCGGGAATGTTGGTATCAGGTCCGAAAACGGGTGGGGGATATCCGGTCCAATCTTCCCTCCGGCGTCCTCGGCCCTTTTTTCAACGACGAGTTCGGTGACGTGGATTCGGTGCTGTATGTCTTGACCGGCCCGGACTTCTCCATGCGCCAACTCAAGGATGAGGCCGAAATCATCCGGCAGGCGCTGCTTCGGGTGCCATCCGTGACCAAGGTGCGGTTTTACGGCGATCAAACCGAATGCATCTTCGTGGAGATCAACAACGCCAAGCTGGCCACGTTGGGGATCGCGCCCCAAATCGTCTTTAACTCCATCGCCAACCAAAACGAAGTGACGCCGGCCGGCGACCTGGAAACCACCACCGACTCCGTCTATATACGCGTGGATGGCGCTCTCAAAGGTGTCGATGCCCTGGCCGAAGTACCTGTCGAGAGCGGCGGCAAGGTGTTTCGTTTGGGGGATATCGCGACCTTCCACCGTGGCCCCCAGGATCCCCCGACGTTCGTCACCCGCCATGAAGGCAAGCCCGGCATCGCCCTGGGCGTGGTCATGGCCAAGGGCGGCAACATTCTGGAACTGGGGCGCAACCTGGACGCCGCCATGGACAGCATCAAGGAGGATCTGCCGCTGGGCTTCGAGATCAGCCGGGTAGCCGACCAGCCCCAAGTCGTGGACGAATCCGTGTTCGAGTTCGTCCGGTCGTTTGTTGAGGCGCTGGTCATCGTGCTGGCCGTGAGTTTCCTGGCGCTGGGCTGGCGCACGGGCATTGTGGTGGCGCTCGCCGTGCCGCTGGTGCTGGCCATGGTCATGACCATCATGAATGTGCTCGGCATAAGTCTGGAGCGCATCTCCTTGGGCGCGCTCATTATCGCCCTGGGGCTTCTGGTCGACGACGCCATCATTTCGGTGGAAATGATGGTGGTCAAAATGGAGCAGGGGTTCGACCGGGTCAAGGCCGCCACGTTTGCCTGGACCGCCACGGCCTTTCCCATGCTCACCGGCACCCTGGTCACGGCGGCGGGCTTTTTACCCGTCGGATTCGCGAAATCCTCCTCTGGCGAATACGCAGGCGGCATTTTCTGGGTGGTGGCCATCTCCCTGGTGACCTCCTGGCTGGTGGCCGTTCTTTTCACACCGTATCTTGGTCTCAAGTTGCTGCCGGATTTTCACAGCATCGGCCATGAAGATCCGCATGCCATTTATCAGACGCCAATCTATCTCCGGCTGCGTCATCTGATCACTTGGTGCGTCGCACATCGCAGGACGGTTGTTTGCCTTACCGCACTGTTGTTTATTGCATCCATCATCGGATTCTCCTTCGTGTCGCGCCAGTTCTTCCCGTCCTCCACCCGCCCGGAGTTATTGGTCGAACTGAGGTTGCCCGCCGGATCCGCTTTCAAGACGACGGCCAAGGCTGTGGAGGAAATGGAAAAATTTTGCAAGGCGGATCAGGAAGTCAAGACATACACCAGCTACATCGGCTCGGGTGCGCCCCGCTGGTTTTTGCCCATGGCTCCGGAACTCCCCGACATCAGCTATGGCGTCATCGTCCTCAATACGGCGGACGCAGCCGCCCGTGACCGCGTCAAGGCTCGCATCGAGGCCTTTGCCGCCCAGGGAGGACTTCCCGAGGCCAGGATGCGCGTGACGACGTTGTTTCTGGGGCCGCCTGTCGGTTACCCCGTACAATTTCGCGTCATCGGCCCCGATCCGAAGCGGGTGCGGGAAATAGCGTATCAGGTCCGTGACATCATGCGCGCCAATCCCAACACTGCGGACGTCAACCTGGATTGGAACGAGCAGGCCAGGGCGATCCGGCTGGTGGTGGACCAAGATCGGGCCAGGGTTCTGGGGCTTACCCCCCAGGACATTGCCGAGTCCCTTCAGGCGCTCCTTTCGGGTGTCACCATCACCCAGGTCCGCGACGGCATCGAGCTCGTCAACGTCGTGGCGCGAGCCGTTCCAGAGGAACGGCTGCGTCCGGAAGCCCTGGCGGATTTGACCATCAGTATCCGCAACGGGAAAATCATTCCCCTCTCCCAGGTGGCAAGGCTCGAATATGTGTATGAAGAACCTATTCTCTGGCGGCAAAGCCGTGATCTGACCATCACGGTCAGGTCGGAAGTCAACAAGGGCGTGCAGGCGCCGGATGTCACCATGCAGATTGCGCCCAAGCTCAAACCCATCGAGAAAGTGCTTCCGCCGGAGTACCGGATCGAAATCGGCGGTGCTTACGAGGAAAGCGGCAAGGCCAACCGTTCCATTGTCGACCTGTTGCCGGTAGCCGGCGGGGTCATGCTCCTTTTGCTGATGTTCCAGCTGCAGAGTTTCCCGAGCCTCTTCCTGGTGTTGGCAACGGCTCCCCTGGGTCTGATTGGCTCTGTGGGCGCATTGTTGCTCTTCCGCCAACCCTTCGGATTCGTGGCCATGCTCGGCGTTCTCGCCTTGGCCGGTATGATCATGCGCAATACCGTCATTCTGGTTGACCAGATCGGAAAGGACATTCAGGAAGGCATGGGGGCTTGGGAAGCCGTGATCGACGCGACCATCCGGCGGACGCGTCCTGTGGTGCTGACGGCCCTGGCCGCGATCCTGGCCATGATTCCCTTGTCGCATAACGTCTTCTGGGGGCCTATGGCCGTGGCCATCATGGGCGGATTATTCATTGCAACAATTCTGACATTGCTTTTCACACCAGCTCTGTATGCAATGGTTTTTCGTATCAATAGAGGAGAAAATCAGTAGTTTGAGATGGGGTGCGGGTATAGAGTTCAGTCAAGACCGCCTGGTTGAATAAGCTCAAAAAAGCGGCTGCAATCGCTGAAAGTACGGGAGTAAGATACTTGGCCATCCATGCGGGGAACCCGACTTAAAATCAATAGGAAAACCATATTACCAAGAATTTTTTCAGAATCGATAAGGGCAGCTTGCTGCCCATTGACCTGACCAGATCCATCAAAAACGTGGATGGTCGCGTCGTTGCTCCAAGTCTACGAGAATTACGCAGCGGTCTCAATTTATTTATGGATAAGTTCTTAAGAAGTTGGCGGAAAAGCCGACGGTGAGCGGGGGGATTCAGAAGTGTCGTCGGGACCGGTGCTAGGCAGAAGCTGAAGGAGACGACAACGGTGTAGGTGGGGGAAGGTGGACCTCTGGAGACAGAGGTTCACCTTCCCTAACCCTTCTTCCTCCAGGGTTACCAGCTATTGGTATAGGGATGTTGCACTGAGCTCAGTAACATTCCAAAAGAACTGTTTATTTGCTGAAGGTAGCGCTCTTCGGGAATCAGGTCACGGTCAAGCAACTGTTGCGTTGCAGCAGAGATACTGCCGTCAGTGACTATCTCGGCTCCGGCCTTTTCCAGCAACCGCAGGTAGTCGGCGATGACCGGCTGCAATTCGGCTGGCGGATTGGCCAGGAGCGGCCCCTGGGGAGCATAGATTTCCCCGATGACTTCCGTAAGATTGTTACGTGCTAGGCGCTGCATCCAGTGGCTGAGTACCTGAAAATGTCCTCTCTGCCCCAGACCGCCGTTGGCGATAGCTACCAGCTTGGCACGATAGAAGGAAGACTCCGCTTCTGGTGCTTTCTTCGGATGGCGCGTTTCACCTGTCTGGTCGACCAGCATGAACGGGTTGGCGAAAACCAGCAACCGTTCGATAAAGACTTTTAGCATGCTGGACACGTTGGCGTACTTGAGCGGTGTAGCCAGAACGACCACATCGGCGCCCTCGGTTCGGGAGAGAATATCCGACATGTCGTCATCGTCAATGATGCACTTCCCAGGCGTCTTGAACCAGCATGTCATGCATCCCCGGCAATGCTTGACGTCTTTTTCCGCCAGAAATACCGTTACGGTCTCCGCGCCGGCCCGCTCTGCTCCTTGCAGAAACGAACAAACCATTAACTGGGTAATGCTCTCTCTTCCCTTCGGGCTGCCATTGATGGCGGCAATCTTCATGGTGTCCTCCTTTTTTGCTCCAATGAGTGAGAACAGGATGCGGCAAGACTTGCACCATCAGAGAGGTATTTCACCTGTCAGAACTGACAGGGCAAAATGACCGGAAAGAGAATCAGGAGATGTTGACCAAGCCGGAGTGGATCGCTACCGCCACGGCCTGCGCTCGGTTCACCACGTGAAGCTTCCGCAGAATGTTGGTCACATGAAAATTGACGGTTCTCTCGCTGATTTGCAGGATAGCGGAGATTTCCCAGGAAGTTTTTCCCTCTTTCAGCCAATCGAGCACCTCCTTCTCCCTAATGGAAAGGGTAACCGCCTTTTCCCCATGGGATTTTTCCTTGGCGATGCCGGATAACACCATATGCAGGTGGGGTATCAGGACATCCAGTATCGCCTTGTGTCGATCGGAACAAGTCATGGATGAGCCGGAAAAACAGAACATACTTCCGCGACTTCCTTCCTCCCCGGGTATGCCATGGGTACAGCACTCCCGCAGCCCGAAATCGATGCCGAGCGAGGTAATCTCCTCTCTACGGAAAAGGTGCTTCCTGGCCTGGGGCCAGACCTGAACCCGAAATGATCGGAAATTTTCCAGGACGACACGGTCTTCCTGAAGATAGTTTTTCGCAAGATACTCCGAGAGCCATCCACCAGGGAAGCTGACATTCACTTGGCTGGCCGAAAAGACTCCACGCTGGCTGTCATGTTCTCCCAGCACGGCAATGGCGAAGTCAAAGGGAAAGAGTTCCTGAATTTTCGGAAAGAGCGCTCTGAAATCCTTTTCGCTCTTGCTGGCCAGGCACATGCCGATCAGTTCGATCAATGCAAGCGCATCGCCGCCCGTAATTCGGGAACGCACGCTATGGGAACCCTGTGGGGGCATTTCCATTCGCTTCCCCTGGCAGGTTGTGGAACCAGTTCGTACCTGTCATCGGTGACAAGGCCGTGGATACTCCAGTCTACCAGGTGGACATGGTCCCGTCCATTCTGCACTTCAAGCCCGTACGAAGGGCAGACCGCTACATTGGCCTGAGGGGAGGGCGTTCAAAAACGCAAATACCCGCATATTGCACCCAAAGGAGGGCAGGGGGGCTATCCTGAGGGAAGAGAAAAGGCTTAATCTTGTATCAACAAGTACTCTCCTATAACAAATGAACAGCAAGCACCCGAAGACGCTGGGAGCTATCCGATCGCAGCCAGAACGGGGAGTGTCGCCTGGGCTGCTGTCGATTCATATCGACAAAAATGGTCTCACGATAAAATACCCCCCGAGTAGTGCGATCAGTCCCCCGGCGCCTTTGCGAAACCAAACACCGCCGTGTCGCATGGCTCCGTTTTCCAACCACCGCTGCACCAGCGCGGTGGAACTCCCGGCTGCCTGGATCGGGATAGGGTTTTCTTGGACACCAACTTAGGCGACTCTGGAGGCCGTCGAGGACGGTGTCTGATGGGGATCGAGGGAGGATGCCCAAGCGTTTTTGGGCGAGACGGACCCGATTTTCTTGGACACGGATTTGTAGGAATCTCAGTGTCAAAGGAGAACCAGGTCCGCCTCATGAGGCCCTGTCCGGCGAATTCACCCGTTGGCGCGACTGGGGCGTGGGATGTCAACTGATTACAAAAAATTAAATATTTTTTTATTTTCCTTTAATATAAATTAATATATTTAGCTAAAATGTGTTGAGTCATTCCAAAATAAAAACGGTTGGTTGATATGGAAACAAAAAAAATATTGTTATCGCAGACGATGAGCAATCATGCCGGACAGAATTTACCTCCCGCCCCAAGCTTTTCAATGTCATTGAGGTCCCTAATGCCAACGATCTCGTTGAAGAGTTAAAAAAGAGTTTTGCTATTGGCTGCAAACCGGATCTCGTGTTGCTCGATATCTGGCGGCCCCGAGACCGTATACCATCTAATCAAGATGAGCTAGAACAACACGCCAGACAAAGTTTGCATGACCTCACGGTCCAATTGGAAAAGACGCGAACAGCCGTTCAAGAAGCTTGGATTCCACGTGGATTTCACATTCTGGAAGAACTTCGTAGGATTTGGCCTAATCCTGATGATCTTCCAATAGCTATGTATTCCAAGCGAGGATATTTTTTAGCAACGCCTGATCAATTGGAGCTTATTGAAAATCTCAAGGCACATTGGATTCTTAAAAATGACGAAAATGAGTATTTTGAGTATGTACAAGATCGTGTTGAACGCATTGTCGGCATTTATCGTCATAATCATCTTGTAAAAAAGAAGCTTAGGAGGATGCGGATAGTCTCATTGTCAGGAGTCTTCATTTCTTTTGCACTTATGACTATCGTTTTGGGGAGTCATGTTTTTGGCTCCGGTTCATTGCCTGAAGCAGTTTTATCGTGTATATTTAGTGTATTGTTAACCTATGCGCTTGACCGTCTCCTTCTCCGGTAACCAAACTGACGATAACTTCAAGAAGAAGCTGTCGGAAAAGCTGAAGGTGAGCGAGGGCTTCAGAAGCGTCGTTCGGTCCGGTGCTTGGCAGAAGCTGAAGGGGATAGCGGAGGTGTAGGTGGGGAAAGGTGGACCTCTGGAGGCGGAGGTTCACTTTTTTTACCCTTACGGAGGGCAGACAACTGCCCATTGCTCCGATGAGGGTGGTCAAAAACGCGAGCAGCCGCGGATTTCAGCCACGGTCAGGGCCGTTTCAACCCCCATTTGACTTAAAATCGCTCACAAAATCAGCAAAAAAAAAGAAGCTGTCAGCAGTTAAGGGCTGAAATATTGCCGATCCATCCCTGCCTGAGGAGATTCGGTAGGCAAGAATTGCAGCTTGTCATGGCCTATCTCGCCACTCCGGCAAACCAAATTGCTAATACTAGGAAATAGATGCCGTTTGCATTAAATGCAAAACCCCCGATGGTATGTTTCCAACATGCTTAAATTGTATGCTTTTCCATGGAGTAAAGGGTGGTGGCTTTAGCTGACGTACTTCTTGCATAAAAGGTTACAAAAAATGGCCTCACGCGTGGAGTCGATTTCCCAGGGGCTCTGGGGCCATATTTTTCATTACTTGAAGGAGACCTAGCCAAAATCTCATAGTGAACAATGGCATGGCTAACAAGGAGACGGAGTATGCCAAGCATTAATCCCATGTCGTACAACATAACTCGCCGCGTTCAAGCTTCTTCGACAAGAAAAAGTACTACTAATCACGTCAAACACACATCAAGTATAAGTAATTCGCATAATTTTGGTTCAATTATCTCAAAAATAAACAATAAAAGTAATCACAATACTGGGAAAACTTACAACACCGGCCACACTCACAACACTGGCCACACTGGAAGTGCTCACAACACGAGTAACTATACAAATAAATCAAGCCATAGCCAACAAAAATCAGCAAATGCAAGGGGTTCTGTTGTAAATAAGACTGTATAGCTACGAATAGGCGGTGTGAAACTGGTCATCTCCGATGCGCATGAGGGCCGCACGGCCGCGATAATCCTGTTGGAGCAAAACGATGCGTGGCAGCTGCAAAAAGCCGCGACATGCAGGTCGAGGCCATGGCCGAACTCAACCCCCAACCCAACGAGGCGCAGCCAGCATAAATTCCCCCCAGCGGAGGCTATGTTCCTGATTTTTCCGATCGGGCGAGGCAGCGAGCCTGCCGGGACCGACTCGGCCATTGCCATGGAGGCATCCGCACCAACCACCCCCACGAGGTCGCCATGATGGAAAGCCTGCAAAATTCCCTCGCCGTCCAAGCACCATCCTTCGGCACCATTGCCGGCGGCAGCACGAAATCCCGGAACGTCTCTTCCGGCGCGACGACCGATGCCACCACGGCGACAGGCGATACGGTACAAATTTCCGAGGAGGCCCGGCAGCAGGCCGCAGCGAACCAGTCGGCCACGCCGAACACGACCGCCAGCGTCACGGAGATAACCACGTCCGAAAGTTCACAGGCCCAGGCGTCCTCACCCGTGGTGGGCACGGCCTTGACCGCCTCCGGACGCCAAGTCAGCATTCAGCGATACACCCGCACGACAACCGCGACCGATGACAGCGGCAAGAGCCTGACCCAAAGCGGCCTTCTGGTCAGCGTCAGTGGGAACGAGAAGGAGCCGGGGCAAAGCTATCTGCTGACCGGCGACACCATCCTCAGCGAGGACAAAAACGGTGTGCTGTCGGTTTCTGCCTATCGCGCAGGTCAGGAAACCTCCGGCGCGGATATCATCATTGGGGTTAGCGGCGCGGCCCTCTCGGGCGGCGAGGGCGACGACACCATCTTCGATTTCAGCAGCACAGGCGCGGAAAGCATCCAGGGCGGCGACGGCAACGACACGATCATCGCCCGAAACGCCATTGGCAACACCATTGACACCGGTCGCGGCAACGATGCTGTGGTCGTGGCTGGAAGCATCAGCGGGGGCACCGTGAGTCTCGGCGACGGCAACGATACCATGCGTGCCACGAACATCGGCATCTCTTCCGATACCTCAATCGACACCGGCGACGGCAACGACACCATAAGCGCCAGCTTCATCGGCGCCGGCGGGAACCAAGTGAACATCACGACCGGCGCGGGCAACGACACCATCGACGCCAACACCATCGGCTTTGGTGGCACCCAGGTCAACATCGACACCGGCGACGACGACGACACCATAAGCTCCAGCACCATCGGCTTTGGTGGCTCCCAGGTCAACATCGATACCGGTGACGGCAACGACACCATAAGCTCCAGCTCCATCGGCTTTGGTGGCACCCAGGTCAACATCAATACCGGTGACGGCAACGACAGCGTCAATGCCAGCTGGATCGGCGTGGGCATCGGTGGCTCGCCCCAAGTCAATATTGCAACGGGCGCAGGCAACGACAGCATAAGCGCCAGCTGGATCGGCGTCGGCATCGGCGGAGGCGAAGGCGGAGGCGGATCAAGCCAAGTCAATATCGACACCGGCACCGGAAATGACAGCATCAATGCCAGCTGGATCGGCGTCGGCAGCGGCAGAGGCGGAGGCGGATCAAGCCAAGTCAATATCGACACCGGCGCCGGAAATGACAGCGTCAATTCCAGCTGGATCGGCGTCGGCATCGGCGGCTCGTCCCAAGTCAATATTGCAACGGGCGCAGGCAACGACAGTATAAGCGCCAGTTGGATCGGCGCCGGATCAAGCCAAGTCAATATCGACATCGGCACCGGAAATGACATCGTCAAAGCCGACATGTTGGGGCTCCGGATCGAGTCCTTCGCCTGGGAGCATCTCGTGCAGGGCCTGGTCGAGCATGCCCAAGATTCAGGCAATGGGGGCGGAAACGTCATTGCCGGCGCCGGTGGCAATGACGTCCTGGTGGGGGGGGACAGCTGATGATCTGCGCGTTGGCGGTGGGACCATGACCATGCACATAGCGAGCAGGGCCTAGGCCACCAACTCCAGCCTGGGCGAGACGTTCCGGTTCGGCGGCGTGCAGAGCCAGCTCGCCTAGCGGCTGCATACCGAGGGCGAGGTCAAATTCCAGAGCAATGGACTTGAACAAACCGCACATGGTGGACTATTTATAGGAGCCGTCACTGGATCGGGATAGGGTTTTCTTGGACACCAACTTAGGCGACTATGGAGGTCGTCGAGGAGGTGCCGGATGGGGATTGAAGGGGGAACGCCCAAGCGGTTTTGGGCGAAGCACAAGGTCCAAGTGGTTCTGAGGCTCCTTCGCGGAGAGGACATTGACTTGGTGAGCCGGGACATCGGGGTGCCGGCGGCGACGCTGACACAGTGGCTCGACACCTTCCTGGAGGCATGAGAAGCCGGCCTGAAGCCGCATCTGGTCAAGGAATCCGTCGAAGTTGGCCGTCTGCGGGAGAAAATCGGCGAACAGGCCATGGAAAACGAGCTGCTTCGGGAGAAAATAGCCCGCCTGGAGCAAAACCACCCTTTGGCCCGCCGGAGGTCGAGAAAGTGAGCCAGACCGCCTCGCCCTCCGCCGGAAAACCCTATGGTCTGGCCCGTGTCTGCCGTGTCTGGGGCCTGCCGCGTTCCACCGTGTATTGGCAACGGCAGCAGCAGAAAGGGCCGGGCTGTCGTCGTGGACCGCAAGGATTTTACAGCGATGCCGTACTGGCCGGAGAGATCAAAATCGAGAGAGCGTTCCGTCCGTTTCCCGGAGAAGGCTACCGGAAGATCTGGGCTGGTCTGCGGGGCAAGGGCATCCGGACCTCCCCGGTCCGGACACTGCGCCTGATGCGCGAAAACAACTGGCTCGCCCCCATGCGTATCGGCCACCCGCACGGTCCCAAGGTCCATGACGGGACGATCAAGACTTCTCGCGTGGATGCCATGTGGGGCACGGACATGACCACGACGCTCACGATCAAGGAAGGCAATGCAGCGATATTTTTCGCTATCGATCATTGTTCCCTGGAGGTGGTCGGCATCCACGCCGCCAAGCGGGGTACGCGTTTCGAGGCGTGGGCATTGATCCGCCAGGGTGTCCGCCACAGTTTTGGCGCTTTCGGCAAGGACGTGGCCAAGGGCCTGTCCGTGCGGCACGATTACGGCGACCCGTTTATCGATGACGATTTTTAGAAGGGAATCAAGATGTTGGGCATAGCGGATTCGGCGTCAGACGTGCGGGAGCCGCAAGGCGACGGCCGTGGCGAGCGCGGAACCCCGGTATCGCTCCTGGCCGTCAAGGAAATTGCCAACCGACGCTGGCGTATCGGGCGGCACGGCTCCCAAGCACCGGCGCCCGTCAGGGAATGGCAAAAATGCGAGGCCGCTCACGCGGCGTAACTTTTGCGGCCAACCTGTTCAAGAAAACCGAGACCGTTAGCGTCCGCACGTACGCTCTTATCCCAACGCCGCGTCGGCCGCTTCATACTGGGCGATCAGTTCGTGAAAAAGCTCGCGAACAGGCATGATGCGGTCTACCCGCCAGGCATTTTTTCCGGCGAAGGCGAAGCCATATTTAAGGCGCCCCTTTTGCGCATTGGCCAGGGCCAACGTGATGCAGTAAGGCGTCTTTGCGTGTTCGCAGGAGAGGATACAATGGAATGGGCACGTGCTAGGAATCTTTTCACCGTTGGAAACGCTAGCCAGGAAGTCGTTGTTAATGGCACGACCAGGCATTCCCACCGGACTTTTAATGATGACGATATCCCGTTCCTTGGCGATGACGTAACTCTGCTTGAAGCGCTCGTCGGCGTCACATTCGTCGGTAGCGACAAAGCGTGTTCCCATCTGTACCCCCGCCGCACCGAGTTGGATGAGGCGGTGGATATCCGAACCGGTATAAATGCCGCCGGCGGCGATAACGGGTATGGCCGCGCCATTCGGCGCGGAATAGGGGGCGAGGCCGAGGAGCACCTCGGGTATGAGTTTCTCCAAAGCAAAGGCGGGCGCATCGATCTGTTCCGCCTTGAACCCCAGATGTCCGCCGGCCATGGGACCTTCCACGACGAATGCGTCTGGGGTACGGCCAAAGTGCAACAGCCATTTTTTGCATAAAATGACAGCGGCCCTGGCGGAAGAAACGATGGGAACGAGTTTGGTCTTCGACCCTTCAGGCAGATAGGACGGGAGATTGAGGGGGAGACCCGCGCCGGAAAAAATGGCCTCAACGTTTTCCTTGATGGCCGTTTTTACTAAATCGGCAAAGTTGGCCATGGCCACCATGATGTTGACCCCAAGGGCGCCGGGGGTGGACGCGCGGGCGGTCCGGATTTCCCTGACAAGGGCTCGATTATTGGCCTCAATGTAATTTGAGGCGAAATCCGGTTCATTCATGCCGATGCCGGCAGCGGAAATGACGCCGAGGCCGCCGCAGGTCGTCACGGCGGAAGCCAAGCCCGAAAGTGAAATGCCGACGCCCATTCCGCCCTGGATAAGGGCCATGGGGATACTCAGGTCGCCTATGAGCAAAGAGGGAAAGGACAAAAAGACTCCACGTGGTTAAAGCGCGCACAATCGCTGGAGGCCAGAGAGCCTCCACCGGGAGGCAGAATTCTGGGAGGGAAACACGAGACGCACAAGAAAAGATTCCGGGCTGAAATCGCTCGAGGAGGCCAGGGCATCACGAACGCCGCCTCCGTGGCGAGTCGGAATATGTTCGAGACAAAAAATGGAATTGTACACCTGTTTTTTATTATAGCTATCGGGCGCGGCTTTGACAACAACACTTGGGCAGTGTTTTTTTTATGGGAAGGGCCTTCTCACGCCCGGATCGGCATAGGGTTTTGGGGGACACCAACCGCGGCGACTCCCGGGGCGTCGCGGCGGTGTCGGATGGAAATCGAAAGCGGCGCGCCAAGCGGTTTCCCGTCTTCTTCTCGGCGGGGACAGGGACCTGGCACGTCGAGACCTGGGGCACCGGCTCCTTGTCGCCTCGCGCCGGATCCCGGTCATCTTCTCTTCCGAAAATCGTCTCTTTCGTCTGGCTCCCTTGGTGTCGTCGGGAGTCACCGGGCATGGTGTCGGTGGTCCGAAAAGGCCAGGACCGGTCCTGGGGACCAGTCATTTAAGCGAGTTGCAGAGCGAAAGCATGTTTTACGCCCGCGGATGCAATATGAATTGTCAAATACGCTCGTTGTGCTATAGGGGAGAGAAACCTCGAATCCTTTTCGAGAAACCGTATCCTCTTGAGGCATTGCAGAATGAAAGCCCTTCTCGTTTATCCAAAGTATCCGGACACCTTTTGGAGTTTTAAGCATATTTTACCGTATGTCTCCCGAAAGGCGGCCTTCCCGCCGCTGGGACTCCTGACGGTGGCCGCGCTCATGCCGGAAGCGTGGGAGAAAAGACTTGTCGACGTCAATGTCGCGCCACTTCGCGACGCGGACTTGGCCTGGGCTGATATGATTTTTATCAGCGCCATGGTCGTGCAGGAAGCCGGAGCCAAGGAGGTCATCGCCCGGGCCCGGGCCATGGGAAAATGCATCGTGGCCGGCGGACCGGCTTTTACCGCCCAGCCGGAACAGTTCCAGGGCGTGGACCATTTTGTCCTCAACGAGGCCGAAATAACCTTGCCGCCTTTTCTTGAGGATTTTGCCCGCGGCATGGCCAAACACCTCTACACCACCCCCGAACGGCCTGATATTTCTACCACCCCGATCCCGCTGTGGAATTTGATCAATTTCCACGACTACGTCACCATGTCCGTGCAATACTCCCGCGGTTGCCCATTTGACTGTGAATTTTGCGACATCGTGGTCCTCAACGGCCGTCACCCCAGGGTGAAATCGACCGACCAGATGCTGCGTGAAATAGGAAGCCTGTACGACGCCGGTTGGCGCGGTCCTGTCTTTATTGTGGATGACAATTTTATTGGCAATATCGTTTCGGTGAAGCAGTTTCTTCCCCGGCTCATCGACTGGCAAGCACAGCACAACTATCCTTTTAAATTCATGACGGAGGCGAGCATCAACCTGGCCCAGGACGGCGAACTGATACGCCTCATGAGCAAAGCCAATTTTCATAAGGTGTTCATCGGTATCGAGACCCCGTCCACGGACAGCCTCAAGGAATGCGGCAAAAAGCAGAACGTGGCCATAGACTTTACCAAAGCGATCACCACCCTGCATCAAAACGGTTTGCAGGTCATGGGCGGCTTCATCGTCGGATTCGACAGCGACACGGAAGGCATTTTTGATCAGCAAATCCGGTTTATCCAGAAAATCGGCGTGGTCACAGCGATGGTCGGCATCCTGACCGCCATGCCGAAAACGCGGTTATGGCAGAGACTGAAGTCTGAGAATCGGCTCCTCGGCAGCTCCACGGGCGAAAACACGGATGCGAGCCTGAACTTCATCCCGACCATGCGCCGCGAAGCGTTGATCAATGGCTATAAGAATCTCCTCGCCACGCTTTACGCTCCAAAATGCTATTATGCCCGTATCAATACGTTTCTCCGGGATTACAATCCCACGGCCCGGGGCAAGCTCGTCTGGAGCGATTTCCGGGCCTTTACCAAGAGCCTGTGGCGCATCGGCATCCTGTCCCGGGCCCGGTTCGACTATTGGAAGCTCATCGTCAAAACGACCCTGACCAAGCGCAAGGCGCTGCCCGTGGCCGTGGAACTGGCCATCATCGGCCGGCACTTCCAATTGGTTGCCAAACGGGCCCTTTTGGGAACGGATGTCTGGGCCGATTCCCTCCCTCCGGCCGATTCCCCCCCCGTTCCATGAACCGGGACCTTTGGCGAAACAGGAATAGACCCGGCAAGACGACATTTCCTCAAACGGTCGTACCTCGGGCAGTATCATTTGCGCAGAGTACAACCCGGGCTTGGTCGAAAGATGGCACAATCCCCCAAATTCTACCGCCCCTTTCTTGTGGCTATTTTTGTGGCAGCCATCAGCATCATGGCGACGCTTCTGTGGCCGTTCCGGCACGCCATGGTTCTCGCCCTGGTCCTGGCCACCTTGGTGCACCCCCTGCGAATGTGGCTACCCCGCGCCATACGAACGCGGCGTTTTTTCGCCGCAACGACGTTGACCCTTTTGACGATCTTGTTCGTCCTGCTTCCTCTGGCGGGCCTGGTGACCCTGCTGACCAGCGAAGCCGTCACCTTCATCCATACGGCCATTACCTGGTTCAAGACCGGCGGGCTCGTCGAAGCCGTCGCCTGGGGCCACGCCCTTCCCCTGCCGGTCTGGGCCAAAAGCTACCTTGATCCAGCCTCCATTGATTTGCGTAAGATCGAGTCCTGGGCCTTGTCTTCCGGAGGAGACATCGGCCTTTGGTTTCTCGCGGCCGGCAAGGAAGTGGCCAGCATCGGGTTGCAACTGCTCGTGTTGGTCATGTTCCTGTTTTATCTTTTGGTCGAAGGAGAGCATCTCACGGAGCTGCTGCGCAAGGTGTCGCCGCTACGGCGGGATCAGGAAGACGCGATAAGCGCACGATTCAAGGCCGTGTCCCAGGCGGTACTCCTGGGCGGTCTGGGCACCAGCGTGGCCATTGGGGTGGTTACCGGCATCGGTCTTTGGATCGCGGGGATAAGCCCCATTCTCTGGGGAGCCGTGGCCGTCATCGCTTCGCTTATTCCCGTCGTGGGTCTCAGCCTGATCATGATCCCGGCCATTGTGTACCTTGTCGCCGCAGGCTCGTTCAAGATGGCGATTTTCCTTGCGCTGTACTGGCTTTTGGTCGTCAGTTCGGTCGATAACGTCGTGCGCCCGCTTTTCATGCGCGGCACGGCGCGCATGTCTCTGGTCTGGGTTTTCGTCTCCATCATCGGCGGGGTACTTATGTTTGGCCCCCTTGGGTTGTTGTATGGACCTTTAGCGCTGAGCATCTCGTTTCTCTTCCTCGAAATTTTCTTCGATGCCCAAAATGAGGCGGACGACACGGCATCGTCCGAACCATAACTCCAGGGGGGACGACCGGTTGGCTTCGTAGCCGCGTCGTTGGCCTGGAAAACGTACGGGTTGGGAGCGGGGTGGGCCGAGTCGGGCCGTCTCGCGAGCCGGCGCGGATAGAGAAACCGACTTGACCCGAAGCAGTCCGTTGGACATACGCTTATGGAATCCCCAAAAGGGTGACCAACCATAAGGAGGTTGTCCATGTCTAAGATCTTCGCGCGGGAACGTCGGAAGGTTGAAAAGAATGAGAAGAGACCTCGTTTTAAGGTGGTTGCTGCGACGGGAGACATCAAGTTTTTTGTCGAACACGCCCGGAAGCGTGAGCTGGAAGCCATTGCTGCGTCGGTCGGTGCCGAGCTGATTTTTCTCCCCAATGAAGGCGTTGGCCTTGGCGGGGAGAAGTAAACCGGGATGTGGGTGCGAAACGCCGGGGGTACAGTGCCTCCGGCGTTTATGTATCCACTCGGTTTCTTGAGATAATTGTTCCACGGTGAAAAATCTTGCCTTAGCATTTTTAACGATATATATTTTAAAAGGATATATAAATTTTTTATTCGTAGCCATCAACGCGAAGGGGATCACCATGGGAAAGTTGATTAAAGAGGCGCAGGAAGGCGGTCGGCTGCACATCGAATCTCCCCTGATGGGAGAATCCCTTGTCAGCAAGGCGCTGTTGAAGGATACGGAACGCCATGAAGTGTTCCGGATGCACCCGGATGTGAATGTCATCAAGGTTGGCGGACAATCCATCATGGACCGTGGTGCCAAAGCGCTGCTGCCGATCATCGATGTGTTGCTGGAAGCCAAAGAAAAATACAAGATGATTTTGATGACAGGTGGGGGAACTAGAGCTCGCCACATTTACAATATTGGCCTTGAACTCGGCATGCCCACAGGTATCCTTTCCAAGCTTGGCGATAAGGTCTCTTCACAAAATGCGGAAATCCTCTCCGTCTTGTTGTCAAAACATGGCGGCGTGCGCATCGGGCATGGCGAGCATCTTGAGCAACTGACCATGTTCTGCCAGCTTGGCTACTTGCCGATCACCCCGGGCATTCCGCCCTATGGTTTCTTCGAACATCCTGCGGAACAGGGCATGATCCCGCCGCATCGTACGGACTGCGGTGCCTTTCTCCTGGCCGAAAACATTGGGGCACGGTCCTTGATCTATTTGAAGGATGAGAAGGGTCTCTATAGCAAGGA
>Ga0183097_10736_pt1 | contig 41917 bp, 35 predicted proteins | sample BioMet8_FD_128883 | JGI IMG/M metagenome (GOLD analysis project Ga0183097, IMG submission 128883) | Microbial communities from bioreactor (seeded with sewage sludge) at Lawrence Berkeley National Lab, California, USA - Biofuel... | ecosystem: Engineered > Bioreactor > Anaerobic > Unclassified ... | reverse complement strand
CCCACTACTCCCGCCGATACCGGCGATACCACTACCCCCACTACTCCCACCGATACCGGCGATACCACTACCCCCGCTACTCCCACCGATACCGGCGATACTACTACCCCCGCTACTCCCGCCGCATCGACTACTCCCACCACTCCCGTCACCGATATTACGACCCCGGAGGTTCCTCTGGCTGAACTGCCTGTGACCGGGACGACAACCACGGTGCCGGAGCAGCCTGAGACGACAGAGGACATTCAGGAGCCCCCTGTGGCGCTGGCTTCCACGCCTCCTGCCACCGGTGATATGGGTCTCGTCTGGTTCCTTCTGGCCTCTGTTTCCGCAGCCGGCGTGATCGTCCTCCGGAAAAAGGAGACGGCCGGCGAGCAGTAATCTGCAGCATTAAAAAATCCGTCCGGCATAGCCGGGCGGATTTTTTTGCGTTAGTACACCAGCTGGAACCGTTCGTCGCTGAACGGCTGAAGGGGGCTGGCTGTTTGGATGGCTGCGGAGAGAATCTCATCGCAGGAGTCGTCAAAGACTTTTTCCACGGTGCCGGGGCAGGGCGTCTCAAAGGGCCAGCCCCACAGCGCCACGGTATAGGTGCCGTCCGGCTGGAGCTTGCCGCCGTCCGACAACTGAACGGAAACCAGCTTGTCCTCCTTCCACGGGGCAAAACGAATCTTGAGCCCGGAGGCGGTGTAATACGACATGCCGGGCATTCCGTCGCTCAGGTCGGTGGCATAGCCCATCTTCAGAAGCTCCAGGATTTCCTGACCGGACATGGACACCAGCCACAGCTTTTTGTCGTTGGGGTCCTTGCCTGTGGTACCCACGGAGAGGGAGAGGGAGACGACGTCGGCATCATAGAGATCGCCGGCATAGATGCGGCCAACCATGCCGCAGCGCACCGTACCCACAAGGCACAGGCCAATGTCCGCTCCGGCTTTCTGCCGCAGGGCGTCCGCAATGAACAGGCCTGTCTGCAGCCGGGTAAAATCGGTTTTGGCCTCGCCCACCCGGCTGCCGCGGATCACCCCCGCCGAGAGAGCTTTGTCCCGGGCGGCGTCTACGTCCGCTGTCAGCTCCCCGGCGGTCATGGTCCCTTCCAGCAGCTTGCGCAAGTCGGCCTGCAGCGCCTTCTCCGCGGCGTTGTTGTTGCCGGAGACCATCAGATCCACCTCGGGCACCAGATGGCCCTTGCGGATGGTGTCCTGCACGCCCGCATTGAAGGGCGTTTCCGTATACGGGACGTCCTGCACGTTGGAAATCTGCGTCATGGTCCCGCCGCTGATGGCCTCCTGCCCCTCCGGCGTGCTGATGTAGCGCAGGGCTTCTTTGGCGGCAGCCAGCTTGCTCTCGCTGCCCTTGTCGGCGAGAGCGCGGTTCAGGCCGATGTACCAGCTGGGCTGTGACATCAGATAGTCGTCGTCCGGCCCGTTGCCGCACCAGAAGGGGAGAATGCCGAACTGATGATCGGAGCCGGCCTGCTGCGCGTACAGCTCGGCCTGTTCGGTTTCGATAATCATGGCGCAGGTGTGATCCTTATAGAGCATGGAACTGCGGTTGCCGGGCTGCACGTCGAAGTCGCCCGGAAGGATCAGCCCGTCGGCGTGAAGCTGCTGGTATCGCTCCAGCGCCGGGGCCAGCTGCTGAGCGGAGGGCACGGCGCCGGACTGATAGTTCAGCAGCCAGCGGTAGTTGTCCACGCCGCCGAAGGTCTGGGCATAGCTGAACATGGTGAAAACCAGCTGAGCCTGCCGGGCATATTTGCAGGTGGGCTGGAAGCCGCGGATGCCGGAGGCATCGGCGGTTTTGCACAGGGCGGCGAGTTCGTCATAGCTGTGAGGAACGGACCAGCCCTTTTCAGCAAACAGCGTCTTGTCGTAAATAATGCCGTACACGGAGGAGGGACCGGGCAGGTCGTACAGCTTGCCGTTGATCTGGCAGGCCTCCAGAGCCGAACCAATATAGTTTCCGGTGCAGTCCTCCGCGGAGAGATCCAGCAGGTAATCCGGCGCAATATCCGAAATGGCCTTCATGTTGGGGGAAATGATGATGTCCTCGGCGCTGCTGTGTTCAAGGGACTGACGCAGCTCATACTGCGTTTCCTGCGAGCAGTGGAAAACCGGTACAAAATTGACATCGGGGAACTGCTTTTCCAGCGCGGAGACGATTGCGTCGTTGTTGACGTTGTATTCCGCCCGAAGGGTGAGAGTCACCTTGCCATCTCCCGGCGGAGACGCGGACAGAAGCTCGTCACTGTAAGCGCCGGCGGGGACGCTGCTGCCGCAGCCTGTCAGCAGCGAGGCGGTCACCCCGGCCGCCAGACAGAGGGCCCATGCTTTTTTCATACCTGCCTCACTTTCATGAATGTCCAATCAGCGCAGAACCCGCGCCGTGACCCGGTACAGTTCTGTCGGGTCCACCGGTTTGGATATGTGCGCATTCATGCCGGCGGAACGGGCTCGTTCGATATCCTCGGCAAAGGCATTGGCGGTCATGGCGATGATGGGAACGGTCTGACTGTCGGATCGTTCCATGGCGCGAATGGCGCGGGTGGCCTCGTAGCCGTCCATCACGGGCATTTGAATGTCCATGTACACGACCTGATAATAGCCGGGAGGGTTTTCGGCGAACTTTTCCGCCGCCTGCTTTCCATCGCCCACAGATTCCACCTCGATGCCGAGCTCTCCGAGAAGAATGGTGGCGATCTCCACATTGATGGCGTTGTCCTCAGCCAGCAGGGCGCGGGTGTGGGTGAACCGGCTGACCGGCCCCCGGGAGAGAAGCGACGGCTCCAAAGAACCGGAGACATCCGCCGCATAGGTCAGCTCCACAGTAAAAACGGAGCCCTGCCCTACGACGCTCTCAACCCGAATGCTGCCGCCCAGCGCGTCCACAAAGCGTTTGGTGATGGCCAGTCCCAGCCCGCTTCCCTCGGTTTCCTGAACTGCCCGGCTGTCCACGCGGGAAAACGGGTCGAAAATGGAGGACAGCTTGTCGGCGGGAATGCCGATGCCGCTGTCCCGGACGACGAAGCGGAAGGGCAGCTCCTCCGGCTTGATGGAAGGCAGCTCCGTGACGGCGAAGTCGATGCTGCCGCCTTCCGGCGTAAATTTCACGGCGTTGTTCAGAAGGTTGATGAGAATCTGGTTCAGCCGCAGCACGTCCCCGTTCAGCGCGGGGTGCTGGACAGAGAAGGAGACACGGAACGTCTGCCTTTTGGCGGCGCACAGCGGCTCCACGATGCTGCGGACTCCGTTCAGCGCCTCGCTCATCAGGAAGGGCGCATTGGTGAAGGAGAGCTTGCCGCTTTCAATGCGGGAGAGGTCCAGCACGTTGTTGATCAAATGCAGCAGATGCTCCGAGGACTGCTGAATCACCTGCAGCTGACGGGTGGCCTTCTGGGGATCGCCCAGATCGTTTTGCAGGAAACGGGTCATATTGATGATGGCGTTCAGAGGCGTGCGAATATCGTGGGACACGCTGGAGAGGAAACGGGTCTTGGCCCGGTTTGCGCTGTCCGCCAGCGTCAGCGCATCCTGCAGACGGCGCTCCCGCCGGAACTCCTGCGTGGCGTCCTGCACCATTCCGATGAACTCGCCGGGGCGGGAGACGGAGGGGTAGAGGAACAGGCGCAGGTACTGCTGCTCACCCCGTTCCGTGCAGGGCAGGTAATCGCTGGAAAACTCCCGGCGTCCGTCCCAGCCCGCCAGGGCGGCGTTGATTTCCTGCAGGGCAAGACTGTCTCCGCTGGACTTGCTGCCGGAGAGACGGTAGCCCGTGCCGGAGCGGCAGAGCTGGCGGACATCCTCTCCCAGAATTTCTGTCAGGTTGGACGAGGCGTACTCGGGCCGGGGCTGATCCTCCTCCAGCAGGAAGAAGGCGTTTCGGGTCTCGCCCGACAGCAGGTCGAACAGCCGCTCGCGGGAGCGGAGGTCGGCATCATACCGGCGGGACTTGCGCAGAAACAGCTGGAAAAAGCTGATGAACAGCAGAACGGTGAGCAGCATCACTCCGACGGAGAGCAGCATCACGTCGCGGGAATACTGATTCATGGTGGCGTTGACGATGCTCTGCGGGACGATGGTGAACAGGTACAGCGTTTCTCCCGAGAAATCCACCGGGGTCAGAACCACATATTGAACAAGCCCGGACGCGGAGCGGAACAAAAATGCCCCCTCGGTGCCCGAGGCCATATTTTCGGAAATGGAGGCGCCGGAGCCGGTCAGATCCGTCAGCGTTCCCGCGTCGAAAACAGAGAGCAGATTGTATACCGTGGCTGCATCGGCGTTGTCCGACTGGCAGATACGCACGCCGTTCTGCCGGGTCAGGTAGGTGGTGCCCTTTCCCTCGAAGGATTCCAGCCCCATGTCGCTGATGAGCCGGTCCAGCCTGTGAACCACGGAGACGGCCACGATGCGGGACCCCTGAAGCTGCATGGCGGTGTCCACCGCCACGGAGTATTCTGTCTGCGCTCTGACAACGGAGAATCTCGACCCGTCCTGAACGGTTGCGGAGGCCGCCCGGGAGGCGGAACCGCTGCTCTGCACGATGCCTCTCCGGTTCAGGCACTGGCCGTTTTCTGTATAGACGTAAATGTCGTCCTCGCCCCAGGTGGTCTGATAAAATTCCATGCTGGCGAACAGCTTTTCGGGGGTGCCGGCATCGCCGATTTCTATTTCGTGGGCCAGCTCCAGGGCAACGCTGCGATCCCGCTGCAAAAACGCCTGAATGTTGACCTTGCCCTGCCGGTTGATCTCAACCAGATGGGAGGCGCTGCTATAGGCGCTGTTCTGCCGATATTGGCGCAGCAGGGAGTAAAACATGGCCAGCAGCGCGCACAGACAAACCACCAGAACGATCAGCATGGTTCTGGCGATCTTGCGAATGCTGTTTTGTTTGCCCAAGCACGTACCTCCTATGCCATGCAGAGGGCCGCAAAATGGCCCTGCGTCTGTCGCTCAGTTCTGCTCCGAATCTCCGCGGCCCTCACAGACCGCTCCGGATGCAGACGGTTCCTCTGCGTCCGAGACTGAGATCACGCCGATCACGCTGGCGATCTGCCCGTTTTCACCGCACTGAGGCGCTTGACGAATGCGGCAGAGGCGATAACGGCCTTCGGCGTCGGCAATGCGCAGTTCCAGATCGGTTTGCAGAGGCTTGCTGTCGTGTAATCCACTGAATATGCGGCTGAGCTGCGCAATGTCGTCCGGGTGCAGGTGGGATGCGTTGACGAGATTTTTCGAGGCATTCTCCCGGATAGGCGTGTACCCGAATTTGTCCCGCCAGCTGCGGGACAGGTCCAGAACGTCCCCCTCCACATCCCACTCGAAAATGATGTCACTGGTCTGCTCCATCAGGATGCGGCAGCGCTCCGTGAGGCGCCGCAGCTCCCGCTGAGTCTGACGGGACTGGGTGATATCAATGAGAATGTAGTAGAGATACTGCTCTCCGTCCTCGCCGATAATGCTGATGGTCTTGTCCAGCACCCAGATGTTCCGGCCGTCCTTTGCCATCAGACGGTATTCCAGCTCCACCGTGTTGCCTTTGTTCAGCTGACTGCGGACCTGACGGATGGCTTCGCTTCGATCCGCCGGATAGATCAGGTTGAGGTAGCGGTTCTGGAAACGGCTCTCCATCTCCTCGGCGGTATAGCCCAAAAAAGACAGAAGACGTTCCGAAGGGCTGTCCAGCGTGAAGAATTTGTCCATGCGGCAGCGCTGTACGCTGCCGATGGCGTTTTGCAGCAGGCGCGCCGTGGCCTGCTCCTCGTTCTCGGGCCTCCAGCCGGGATGCGAACTGATTTCCGGCTGCCAGAGGATCAGACCCCTGCGCTGGTGGGGCAGTCCGGTATCCACCCGCAGAAGCGTGGCCCGGCAGCGGACATACTGCTGAGCCGAGGCGGAAAACACCCGGTAACTCCGTGCCCTGCGCATCAGGCCCTCACTGAACAGCTCGGAGACATACCTGTCCATGGTGTCCAGCAGTTCCGCCCGATCGTCGGGGTGTACGGAGTATTTTACGAAGCCGCGGTAGGCGTCCTCGAAGGTGGCGCCGGAGCAGAGCGCACGAAAATCCTCGCCCGCCAGATAGACCACGTGATAAATGCCGGTGAGAAAGTCCACCTCCATCACGGTGGAGTCCAGCTGGCGGAGGAGAGTATAGTATTTCATCTGGGCCATTTCGCCGGTGTCCAGCAGGTTTTCGTCCTTTCCGGTCACTGCAGGCGCGGGCGCAGACTTCCTGCCCTCAGCGGAAACGGTGTCTATGTACTTTTCCGTGAGGCGGGCGAAGGTGCCTTCCACGTGCTTCAGGCTTTCCATCAGGCGGGGCGAGAACATGCCGCACTCCCCGTTGAGAATCATGTTTACCGCCTGACGCGGCGGGATGGCCTTTTTATAAACACGGTCATTTGTCAGAGCGTCGTAACAGTCGGCGATGCCCACTGCCTGTGCGCAGAGAGGGATGGCGTCGCCCTTCAGTCCGTCGGGATAGCCCCTGCCGTCCCATCGTTCGTGATGATAGCGGCAGATGTTGTAAGCGTAGCGCAGATATTCCTGATCGCCCATCCGGTTCAGAGTCGTCAGCATTTCGGCGCCCTTGGCCGCGTGGGTTTCCATGATGGCGCGCTCCTCCGGCGTCAGCCTGCCGGGCTTGTTGAGAATGGCGTCGGGAATGGCGATCTTGCCGATGTCGTGAAGGGAGGCCGCGCTGGCGATCATCTCCAGGGCGCGGCTGTCCAGCAGGTATTCCGGGCAGGTCTTGGCGGCGTCCTCCAGCAGTGTGCGGGTAAACAGACCGATGCGGCGGATGTGCTGGCCGGTCTCCAGTGAGCGGTACTCGATGATGGAGGACAGGGCATCGATCATGACGGCGTTGGACTCCCGCAGCCTGGCGGCCTGCTGCTCAATCAGCTCGTCCTGATGAAGCGTGCGCAGGTTCAGATCCACGATGTTCCGCACCCGCCGCAGCACAACGTGGGGCTCAAAGGGCTTGGCGATGATGTCGGAGGCGCCGAGGTCAAAGACGCGCATTTCATTCTCCGCTGAATTTTCAGCGGTGATTACTACCACCGGCAGATCCTTCAGCAATCCGCGCCGCCCGGCCTCCTCCATGACCTGATAGCCGTCCATCACGGGCATGACAATGTCCAGCAGCACTGCCGCCAGCCGGTCGTGATACTGGCTGATGAGCAGCAGAGCCTGCTGGCCGTTTTCCGCCTCCAAAAGGCGGTAGGTATTCTCAAAAATGCCCCGCAGGACGACCCGGTTGATCTCCTGGTCGTCCACAATCAATATCAGATCCCGCTTGTTTTCCATCGGCGTTCCTTCCGCGTTCTGCGGCCGATCCGGCGGGAACGGCGCGCAGGAAATTCCTCTGAACCGGAGAACGGCACAAGACGCGGCTTTTCACCGCGCGTATGTTCGCGGGGGGCAGGCTCAGCCGCGCTGCTCCCGGATGCACTGGATGGCTGTGCGGTACGCTTCCTCCACGGGAGGGTAAAGCGTTTTGGCCAGGGGCAGGTCTCCCGCGCCCCGCAGAGCATTGACAAAGGGAATCAGGCTGTGATAAAGGTTGTTGACGCTCAGATTGCCGGACACGCCCTTCAGACTGTGAGCAGCCTGAAAAGCGGCGGACACGTCGCCGCTGCCCATGGCCTCATCCAACGCCGAAAAGCCGGGATCCTCAGGAAACTGCGCCAGAAATTTCTCGTACATATCCGCCCGTCCCACAAATCGGGCCACGCCCTCGTCGTAGTCGATGCCGGCGCGGATGCAAGCCTCTCTGTCCATATGGATGGCTCCTTTCTGCGGATGAAGCCCGGCGATCCGGGAGAAGAAAAACCGCAGGTTTTTTGTTGGTATTATTTTCTATGATAGAGCATTCCACCGTGAAATTCAACAGGAAACTCGGGGCTTTTGGGCAAAGACTGTAGAAATTTTCCAGTGTGGAAGGGAAATGCCGCGGCCGTCTCCTGCAGCGGAACGGCGGGGGCTCCGACCGCCGGTCAGCGGGTGCGGAATACCCGGAAGGGAGATCGCCGGACGGCGGGAGAAGGGGGCCGTCTGGAAATGCGGGGGAAGGCCGGAAAGGTTGACCTCACTGCGGAAAAAGAATCACGCCGTGCATCAAACAGACTGCCGCGCAGGTATTTCCGCACCGGCAATGTGATGCCGCAAAAAGGGAAATGGCAAAAAACGTCGAACGATTATTGGAAACAATTTACAGATTCTGATTGCAAATCCTGTCCGTTTATGATAATTTATAGAAAACGTGATTTGAAGCTTCAAAAATCCGTCGCAAAAGTACCAGCAGTCGGTAGAATGAAATCTAATCATGAAGGACAGGGAAGGAAGAATGGAAAAGAGAGCCAAGGTTGTACTGGCGGATGCCAATGAGGATTTCCGTGGTTTTCTGCGGGATGCGATTGAGAAAACTGATGAATTTTCGATAGCAGGCACAGTGGGAGACGGGCAGGAGGCGCTGCGCATCTGCGAGGAGCAGCATCCCGATCTGCTGCTGATGGATGTGGTGCTGCCGGGATTGGACGGGTTCGGCGTGATGAAGCGGCTGCCTCGTCAGGGAGGGCCGCAGGTCATCCTGATCTCTGCGTTTTGCAGCGACAGGACGGTGACGGCTGCCATGGAGCTGGGGGCCTTTTATTTTTTCCCAAAGCCGTGTGAGGAGAACTCCCTGCTGGACCGGATGCGCGCGGCGGTGAAGGCTCCGGCGGAGACCGGCCATCCCGCGGAACTGAAGGGCATGGTGACCTCCATCATTCATGAGATCGGCGTTCCCGCCCACATCAAGGGGTACCAGTATCTGCGGGAGGCGATCATGATCGCGGTGGACGATATGGACGTCATCAACGCGGTGACCAAGGTGCTCTATCCCGAGGTGGCGCGGCGGTTTTCCACCACGCCGTCCAGAGTGGAGCGGGCCATCCGCCACGCCATTGAGGTGGCGTGGGACCGGGGTGATCTGGAGACGCTGCAGAAGTTTTTCGGCTACACGGTCTCCAACACCAAGGGCAAGCCCACCAACTCGGAGTTCATTGCCATGATCGCGGATCGGCTGGTGCTGGAGCGCAAAAATCAGATCTGTGCGGCCGTGTGAGGCTTGTCCGCTTGTTTTTTTCGCCGGGATATGCTATGTTGGGTAAAGAAATTTTTAACCCAAAAGGAGCGGCGAACAAGCATGAAGTATACCTTTACCCCCGAGGGGGTTTGCAGCCAGCAGATGACGGTGGAGCTGGACGGTCAGAATACGATTCAGGAGCTCTCCACAGTCGGCGGCTGCAGCGGAAATCTGCAGGGCATTGCCCGGCTGGTGAAGGGAATGAGCGCGGAGGAGGCCATCGCGAGACTGCGGGGCATCCACTGCGGCATGAAGGACACCTCCTGCCCCGATCAGCTGGCTGTCGGGCTGGAAGAAATCCTGCAAAAGCAGCAGGCGGAAAAAAAGGACGCATAACGACACTGCAAAGGCGGACCGACCGGTCCGCCTTTGTTCTTTTTTCTGTGCGGATTCCGGTCGCCGTCCGGCGGGGCGGCGCATAGGATGGAGCAGCGACAGGAGTGATCGATATGGCCTATTCAGACCGGGAGCTGCTGGCGCGCCTGATTGAATGCGAGGCGGGCGGAGAGGGAGACGACGGCATGAAGGCGGTGGCGGGGGTGGTGATGAACCGGGTCCACGCCAGGGGCGGCGAGTACGCGCGGGTAGGGCAGGGCAGCATCCGGAAAATCATTTATCAGCGGTACCAGTTCGTATGTGCCAGCGAGACGGAAAACGGCGTCTACAATCCCCAAAACATTTACAATATGGAGCCTACGGAGCTTCACTACGAGATCGCGGACTGGGCCATCGCGGGGAACCGCCTGCCGGATGTGGCGGAATCGCTTTGGTTCTACAACCCGTTCTCGCCGAATTGCCGCTCCAATTTTCCGTCCGACGTGGGCTATTTTCAGACGCGCATCGGCGACCATTGCTTTTACAATCCAACCGACGCATATTACAGGACTTGAGAGGTGTGTTATGGTGCATTTACAGCAGCCAGCGGCCGGGGGACAGCCGCGAATCGGGGCTGCGGCGGAGCGAAGCCGCCTGCCCTCCTACAGCGGAGAGACCGATCCGGCAGAAGCCGGAGGAACCGGCGATCTGACGTTTGCCACCGGACTGACGCCGGACGCGGTGGAGAACCCCGTGACCGTGGAGGAGGCCGCGCAGGGATCGCTGAGAGCCCTGCTGGCGAAGAATATCGGCCATTACGTGGTGGCCACGTTTCTGGTGGGCACCCAGAATCCGGTTTCGTGGGAGGGTTTCCTGCACAGCATTGGCAACGATTATCTGGTTCTCTATCAGCCCGATCAGGGGCGCTATGTCACCGGCGATCTCTACGCTTTGAAATTCGTGGAGTTCGAGGGGACGCGCGGCGTGGTTCCGCCGCGGGCGGGCTATCGCCGCCGGGACGGACAGCGAATCTGGTAGTTGCGAAACCGGCCGCCGGGTGGTACACTTTTTCTATCAGGCATACAAAAGAGAGGAGCAGATTTCATGGATTTTGAACAGTTGGCACTGGCGCGCTATTCCCTGCGGAAGTTCAGCGATCAACCCGTGGAGGAGGAAAAGCTGCGGCTGATCCTGCGGGCGGCACAGGCGGCTCCCACGGCCCACAACATGCAGCCCCAGCACATACTTGTGGTGAAAAGCGCCGGGGCAAAGGAGCGCCTGCACCGCTGCACCCCCTTCAATTTCGGCGCGCCGCTGATTCTGGTGGTGGCGTACGATGCCCAGAGAGCCTGGAAACGCACCGAATACGACAACAAGAACCACGGCGAGATCGATGCGGCCATCACGGCGGCCCACATGATGCTGCAGGCGGCGGATCTGGGCCTCGGCACCACGTACGTGGGCGTGTTCAATCCGGAGGCGCTTTTGACGGAGTTCCCGGAGCTGAAGGGGCTGACCCCCGTGGCGCTGCTGCCGCTGGGCTATCCCGCAGAGGGCGCTCACCCCAGCCGGCTCCACGGAGACCGCCGGCCGTTTGAGGAGCTGTATACCGAGGTGTAAGCAAAAGGCCGGGGGAAAATCCCCCGGCCTTTGTCATATGTCCGGCAGCGGCTCAAAACCGCTTGCGTCTGCCGCGATAGCCCTGCGGCTGTTTGACGCTCTTGCCGTAGCGGTAGCGGCGGCGGCCTATGGTGAGCTTCCAGACCACCAGCGCCGCCAGCAGGATCAGCACCACGGCGCAGATCACCCGCACCAGCGTTTTGTCGAAGAACTGCTTCACATCGTTCATCAGCACCAGAGACCGGGAGGCGGCCACATCGTTGAAGGCCACCAGCGGCGCCGTGGCGTAGACGGTCTTGCCGTAGCTCAGCTGAACCTCACCCAGCTTTTCGCCCTTTTTCACCGGAGCCTCCGTGGTTTTGGCGGTGAAGCGCAGCGTCCGCGTCAGATCCTCCGGCTTCAGCACCTTGGGCATCAACACCGTCACCTCGGCCTCGGGGTGGAGGGAGACGTAGTCGACATCCTTGGAGAGCGTGACCTCCATGCTGCCCAGCATGTCGTTGGGGGACAGGACGGTCTGATAGGTGAAATTGTCGAAGCCCCAGTCAAAGAGCCGGGAGGTCTCGGAAAAACTCTGCACCTGCGTTTTGCCGGAGGGCAGCGTCACTTTTTCCGCGCCCAGCACCACGCTGATGAAGCTCAGACCGCCGCGGGAGGCGGTGGAGACGAGGCAGTGGCCCGCGTCGGAGGTGGAGCCGGTCTTGATGCCGTGGGCGTCCTTGTCGATGTATCCGGTAGCCCGGAAGGAGGACAGCAGATAGTTGGTGGAATAGAGATGCCGCTCCTTGGAGAGATTGGTGGCCGGAAGCACAATGTCCGCGGTGTCGCAGATGGTCATGAACTCGTCGTAGTTCAGCGCCTCTTTGGCAATCAGGTACAGGTCCCACGCGGAGGTATAGTGCTGCGTGTCCTGCAGGCCGATGGGGTTGGCGAAATGGGTGTCCTTGCAGCCCAGCTTTTCGGCCTCGGCGTTCATCATGTCCACGAAATCGCTGATGGAGCCGCCCACCGTGACGGCCAGAATGTTGGCCGACTCGTTGGCGGAGACAACCATAAGGCAGTAGAGCAGCTGCTCCACCGTCAGAATTTCGCCTTCCTTGATGTTGGCGGTGGAACCGTCCTCATCCAGACCGCTGTACGCGGCGGCGGGAGCGGTGATCTGCTGGTCCAGCTTCAGCGTTCCCGCGTCCACCGCCTGCAGCACCAGCAGACACGTCATGATCTTCGTCAGGCTGGCGGGATACAGCTGCTTGTGGATGTCCTTCTGATAGAGAACGGTGCCGGTCTTTTGATCGACCAGCAGGGCGGCCTTCGCCTGAATGGCGGGGTCCGGGACCTCCTTGGACGCGGTTTCGTCAGCCAGCGCAAGGGGGGTGGCGCAGAGGCTGAAAATCAGGCACAGCAGCAAAAAAGCGGATAAAAAGCGGCGAGTTTTCATGTTCATCTCTCACAATCTATGTTATACTCTGCAATAGAGTTATGTTCATGCAGCGCAAATAAGCGGCGTGTTTCGACATACACGTTTAGTATAGCAAAAAGAGAACGGGAGTTCAACCGCTGATATGCAGGGAAAATTTACGAAAACAGAGCGGATCCTGATGGCTGCGGGCGTCATTTTCCTCTGCCTGCTGTTGGGACTGCACAGCCGGGATGGTCTGGAGGGCCGCGGCGTCAGGGTGGAGACCCAGTATGCGGCCGCTTCGTCGGAGGTGGTGCCGCCTGCGGCGCCGAAGCTGAACATCAATACCGCCGGGGCGGACGAGCTGGCCGCGCTGCCGGGCATCGGAAATGTGCTGGCGGAGCGCGTCGTGGCCTACCGGGAAGCCCACGGCAAATTCCAAAGCACGGAGGACATCCGAAAGGTCAAGGGCATCGGCGAGGGGAAGTTTTCCGAGATCGCCGGACAGATCACGGTGAAGGAGGAAACATCATGAGAATTTTGGTAGTGGACGACGAGAAGCTGCTGGTCAAGGGCATGAAATTCAACCTGGAGAACGAGGGCTACGAGGTGGAGTGCGCCTACGATGGCGCCGCCGCGGTGGAGCTGGCCCGGAACGGGCGGTTCGACCTCATCATTCTGGACGTGATGATGCCGGAGATGGACGGCATCGAGGCGTGCATGCACATCCGGGAATTTTCCAATGTGCCCGTCATCATGCTGACGGCCAAAAGCGAGGACGCGGACAAGCTGATGGGCTTTGAGTCCGGCGCGGACGACTATCTGACCAAGCCCTTCAACATTCTGGAGCTGAAGGCCCGGGTCCGGGCGCTGCTGCGCCGGGCCACCGGGACCCAGCGGTCCGCCGGGACCGTCCTGACCGCGGGGGACATCTCCCTGAATACCGACGAGCGCACGGCGGAGAAGGCCGGGCAGCCAGTGGAGCTCACCGCCAAGGAATACGACCTCATCGAGCTTTTGATGCGCAATCCCCGGCGGGTCTACAGCCGGGAAAATCTGATGAACGTGGTCTGGGGCTACTCCTACGGCGGGGACTACCGCACCGTGGATGTGCATATCCGCCGCCTGCGGGAGAAGCTGGAGAACCATCCGGCGGAGCCGGAGTATATTCTGACCAAGTGGGGAGTGGGCTACTATTTCAAAGGCTAAGGGAATCATGAGGATCGCCAGCCTGCGGACAAAGTTCGGCCTGAGCTACGTGCTGATTATCGGCGCGGTGCTGGTGCTGCTGAACACGTACCCGCTGCTGGTGTCTGAAAATCTGGTGTTCCGCTCCAAGTCCGCCGCCATGCAGAGCAGCGTCTCCATGCTGGTCTCCTCCCTCAGCGGACTGGACCGGCTGACCGCGGAGAACGTGTCGCAGGCGCTGACGGTGGCGGAGAACACCGGCGCCAGCCGTATTTTGGTGACGGATTCGGCAGGCCGCATTCTTTACGACACGCGGGAAACCGGGAGTGCCGTGGGTCAGTACGCCGTTTATTCCGAGATCGTGCAGGCTCTTACCGGCAGCGACGTGTTTACCTGCAACTATCGCAGCAGCGCCTTCCGCAGCCGCTGCGCTTCGCCGGTGCTGTATCAGAACCGCATCATCGGCGCGGTCTATGCCTATGAATATGATACGGAGCAGGCCGCGCTGCTGGAGGGATTCCAGAGCAATATCCAGCGGCTTTCCGTGATGATCGTGGGGCTGGTGCTGGTCTTTTCCACCATCATGTCCCGCGCTCTGACCGGCCAGATCCGGGAGCTGCTGGAGGCCATCCGCCAGGTGCGGGAGGGCGCATACAGCCGCCGGGCCGTGGTTCGCGGCCACGACGAGATCGCCCAGATCGGCGAGGAGTTCAACAGCCTGACGGATCGGCTGCAGACCACCGAGGAGTCCCGCCGCCGCTTTGTGTCTGACGCGTCTCATGAGCTGAAAACGCCGCTTTCGGCCATCCGGCTGCTGACGGATTCCATTCTGCAGACGGACAACATTGATCCGGCCACCGCCCGTGAATTTGTGGCGGACATCGGGGCCGAGGCGGAGCGGCTGAGCCGCATCACCGAGGACCTGCTGCGCCTGACGCGGCTGGACAGCAACGTGATGGCTCCGGCGGAGCCTGTGGATGTCCGCCCCGTGCTGCGGCAGGTACTCCGGATGATGGAGCTGATCGCCGAGGAAAAACAGGTGGCGGTGGCCTCCTTCACCGAAGGAGAGTGCTGGGTGCTGGCTACGCGGGACGAGATTCATCAGGTGATCTACAATCTGGTGGACAATGCCGTGAAGTATACCGGCCCCGGCGGAGGCGTGGAAGTTTCCCTGTCGGCGCGGGAGGATCAGGTGCTTCTGACAGTGGCGGACAACGGCGTGGGGATTCCCGAGGAGGACATTCCCCGCATCTTCGAGCGATTTTACCGGGTGGACAAAGCGCGCTCCCGCGCCGCCGGCGGCACGGGTCTGGGCCTGTCCATCGTCAGCGATACCGTGAAAAAGCGGGGCGGCGCCGTCACGGCGGCCAACCGGGTCGGAGGCGGCTCTGTGTTCACCGTCTGCTGGCCCGCCTGCGGAGTGGGAGGGGAGTCCGCATGAAGAAGCTGACATCCGTTCTGCTGGCGGCAGTTTTGCTGATTGGGACCTCTGCTGGCTGCGCCTATGTGCAGGCGCAGAGCGAGGCGGCGGAGGACTGCTATCAGCTCTACTATACGGTGAAGGACCTGGACAGCGCCCATGGCGGCGACGCAGTGAAGGCACAGGCCTCGGACGTCCAAAGGGACGAAAACGGGGACGCGGTGAAGCTGGCCACCGCCCTGATGACCCGCCTGCTGGACGGGCCCACCGACGCGACGCTGGACAGCCCCTTTCCCATGGGCACCCAGCTGCTGTCCGTCAGCCTCAAGAGCGGACACGCCACCGTGGACGTGACCTCGCCCTACGGCACGCTGTCCGGCGTGGCGCTGACGCTGGCGGATTACTGCATCGCTCTGACCGTGACCCAGCTGACAGGCGTGCATACGGTTTCCGTCACCGTCCGCGGACAGGAACTGGCCTATCGGGACACGCAGAATTTTTCCGCCGCCGACGTGCTGCGCTCCAGTACGGAGGATGTGGTGGGCACTGTGGGCGTGTCTCTCTATTTCCGCAGCGAGGGAGGGGCTTTGAGTCCGGAAAAGCGCGTGCTGGATCTGTACGAGGGCGATACGCAGGTGGAGGCGGTGGTGGCCGCTCTGCAGAAGGGACCGGAGGACAAGAAGCTGTCCGCCACCCTGCCGGCGGGCTTCGCCGTGCAGTCCGTCTGGACGGAGGGCGACATCTGCTATGTGAACCTGCCCTCCTCGGCACTGAAAAATATCGCGTCCGACGCCAATCTGCAGCTGGCCATTGAATCGCTGTCCCGGTCCCTGCGCTCTCTGTCCACGGTGGGGGAGGTATCCTATCTGGTGGACGGGCAGCGGGCCGACCGGTACGGCGGGGCGATCCTGTCGGTGCCCTCCGCGCAGGACTGATGAAAAAAAGACCGCCCGCCCTCAGGGGCGGACGGTCTTTTATCCCGCGAAATATCGGTAAAGGCAGATCCCGGCCGGGATCAGCACCTGTGCCAGCAGGATCAGGGGGATGCCGACGCGGAAGGAGGTGTGCAGCGTTTTGTGGTGCCACACCTTCATGCCCAGCAGCGCGCCGATGCTGCCGCCCAGCAGGGCCAGCAGAAAAAGATTCTTCTCCGGGATCCGGCGAACCGTTTCCTTGTGTTCCTTGCGTTTTGCCTTCCACTTGTCGATGCCGAAGGTCAGGAAGGCGGCCAGATTGATGATGACCAGCCAGATCGCCAGAACCTTCCAGCCCATCCCCTCCGGCAGCGCCGAGGGCCAGACCGCGTAAAATTGAGCCATTGGAGCCTCCTATGTAAATAAGCTGGCCGGAAAATCCCGGCCAGCTTATTTTAACAGCTTTTTTGCCGCTGTGCAATCCCTGCGGGAGACAACGCTCAGGCGTTTTCCAGACGGCACAGCTCCGCGGCGGTCTTGGCTGCCAGACGGGCATTGTTGTAGACCAGCTGGATGTTGCTGGCCAGCGAGTCTCCGCCGGTGAGGTCCTTGATCTTTGCCAGCAGGAAGGGGGTGGTATCCTTGCCGTGGATGCCCAGCTTTTTGGACTCCGCGATGGCCTCGTCGATGGCCTTGTTGATGACCTCGTGATCCATGGAGTACTCCTCAGGGATCGGGTTGGTCACCAGCATGCCGCCGCCCAGACCCATGTCCTGCTTGACATAGAAGGCCTTGGCCAGTTCCTCCGGCGTATCCAGCTCGTAGTCCACCTTAAAGCCGGACTTGCGGGTGTAGAAGGCCGGGAGTTCACCGGTGCCGTAGCCGATGACGGGTACGCCGTGGGTCTCCAGATATTCCAGCGTCAGGCCCAGATCCAGAATGGACTTGGCGCCGGCGCAGATGACCATCACCGGGGTGTGGGCCAGCTCCTCCAGATCGGCGGAGATGTCCATGGTGGTCTCCGCACCGCGGTGCACGCCGCCGACGCCGCCGGTGGCGAATACGCGGATGCCGGCCAGATGGGCGATAATCATGGTGGTGGTGACGGTGGTGGCGCCGTCGCGGCCCTCGGCCACCAGAATGGGCAGGTCGCGGCGGGAGGCCTTGGGAACCTTGGTGCCGGTTTTGCCCAGATAGTCGATTTCCTCAGGGGAGAGGCCGGCCTTCAGGCGGCCGCCGATTACGGCGATGGTGGCGGGGACTGCGCCGTTTTCCCGGATGAGCTTCTCCACATTCAGAGCGGTCTCCACGTTCTGGGGATAGGGCATACCGTGGGAGATGATGGTGGACTCCAGAGCCACCACAGGGCGGCCTTCGTCCAGAGCCTTTTTGACTTCGGGGGCAATATCCAGATATTTGTTCAGCATAATGATTCCTCCATATATTTTAATGTGTATGGGAATGTGTTCGGTGTGTGCCGGAGCGACGGACAAGGATACTCACTGTTCGGCGAGCCGGATCAGCAGAGCGTCCTCGCTCATGGCGGGGTTGATGGTTTCTGCGCCCTCCATGGCAATGGAGGCGGCGGCGAGGCCGGCCTGCGCCGTGTCCCGCAGATCGGTGCCCCGCAGATAGGCCCACGTGATGGCGGCCATAAACGCGTCTCCGCAGCCCGTGGTATTGCGCATCTGGCCGGGAATCACAGGCAGGTGTACGCCGCCAGTGTGATCCGCGGCATAGACACCGTCGCCGCCCAGAGAGATGAATACCCGCCGCAGGCCGGTGTCCAGCAGAGCGTCGGCAGCCCGGCGGAGACTGGCCTCGTCGGTAATGGGAACGCCGGAGAGCAGCTCTGCCTCGATGCGGTTGGGCTTCAGTGTGTGGAGCTTGCCCAAAATCGGCTTCAGCCGTGCGGCCTTGGCCGTTGAGACCGGGTCCGCGAAAATGGGCGTGTGGCAGTTGTCCGCCAGCCATGCAATGCTCTCGGCGGGGATGTTGGTGTCGATCACGACGACCTGACTGCCGTCCAGCAGCTTTTTGCGGCCGGAAAGAACCTGCGGCGTCAGGTGATCGTAAATGTCCATGTCGGAGACGGCCAGCGCCATGTCGCCTTTTTCATCGGTGATGAACAGATAGGTGGAGGTCCGACCGCCGGGGATGATGGGGGACTGGGCGATGTCGATGCCCAGCTCGCCGCAGGAGGCCGCGATCTTCTGGGCGTTCATGTCGTCGCCGAAGGCCGTCACCATCCGCACGTCCAGCCCCAGCAGACTCATGTTGTGGGCCATGTTTCTGCCGACGCCGCCCAGACTCATGCGGACCTGCCCCGGATTGGAGTCCCGCGCCACGGGCACCTCGGCAGGCCAGCCGCCGATGTCCATGTTGACGCCGCCTATGACGGTGACGTAGGGTGCGGTATGGACGATGTAGCCCTTGCCGGTGATATAGCCCTTTTTCATCAGATTGGAGATGTGAACCGCCACGCTGGATCGGGTAATGCCCGCCTTCTCTGCCAGTTCCTGCTGGGAGATCAGCGGATTTTCCTCAATCCAGTTCAAAAGCTGCCGTTCCCGCTGGGTCATGAGCTCACCGCCTAAACATAAATTTATTCGCTAATCATAAGTTTATAAATTTTTGCGAAAAAGTCAATCTGTTTTTGATGTGTTGGCCATGCACCTGCCCATCTTTGTATAAGTACACAAAAATACACAGAGAAAATTGCAGAAAATTACAAAACTGCCGGACGCACCCTGCGGCGGATGCGTCCGGCAGCCCGGCTTACCGGAAGTCCTGATTCAAAGGGCAGAGGTGCTGCCCTGCGCGAAGCCGGCAGCCCTTACGCGGCGGAGTTTACCGCATCGTCAAGATAACAGACGGAGGGGGAGACGGTGATGGCCGTGCCGCTGACAGCGGTGTCGTTGAAAAAGTTCTGGAAAAATTCCAGCGGCACATACGTATGCCCCTGCAGGATTACCGCCGGCGACGACAGCTCCTCATCCCGGCTGAGGTTGATGACCTGCAGCTTCCCATTGAAGTGCGCGGCAGAGGACCCGCTTTTCAGCACGGCCTGCTGGATGGAGTCATCCACCGTGATCTCGCGGGTTTTGGATACCCACTCTACGTCATACCCCAGCGCTTCCGCGATGGCCCGCAGCGGCACCATGGTCACGTCGCCCTGCCGGTAGGCGGCACAGGGCAGGCCGGAGGTATCCACCGCCCGACCTGAGACGGTGATGGTATAGGCCTTGCTGTCGGCCGCCAGGGCGGGCAGCGTGAGGGCAGTCAGCGCCAGGAGGCACAGCAGCCCGCAGAGAATTCGTTTCATCATGATTTCTCCTTTCATCTTTTGGGAGCCTTTGTTCCGTTGGACGGGGCCCCTGAGAAAAAGTTCCCATATTCCGGAAATGTTCCCACAGACCTGCACGCCGCTCTTGTCAAGATGGGAAAAAAGGAATATAATCAACTAATATTGTGCAGACGGAAAGGTTTGCGCGGTGTTCCGCAAAAACAAAAAGACAGGTGAAAAAACAATGAGTGAGATGAAAATTGCGGCGATTTACGCCGACGGGCAGCAGCTGGACGGCGCACAGGTCACGGTCAGCGGCTGGGCCCGCACGATCCGCGACCTCAAGACCTTTGGCTTTGTTGAACTGAACGACGGCTCCTGCTTCAAAAATCTGCAGGTCGTCATGGACGCGGGCACGCTGTCCAATTATAAGGAGATTGCCGCGCAAAATGTGGGCGCGGCGCTGATTGTCAACGGAACTGTGGAGCTGACGCCCGAGGCGCAGCAGCCGCTGGAGGTCAAGGCGGTCTCCATTGAGGTGGCGGGCCCCTCCACGCCGGAGTATCCCCTGCAGAAGAAGCGCCACACGGTGGAGTACCTGCGCACCATTCAGCATCTGCGGCCCCGGACGAACCTGTTTTCCGCAACCTTCCGGGTGCGGAGCGTGGCGGCCTTCGCCATTCACGAGTTCTTCCAGCAGCGCGGCTTTGTCTATGTGCACACCCCCATCATCACGGCCTCCGACTGCGAGGGCGCAGGCGAGATGTTCAAGGTCACCACGCTGGACATCGACCATCCTCCCCGGAAGGATGACGGCTCCGTGGACTACACGCAGGATTTCTTCGGAAAGCCCGCCAACCTCACCGTCTCCGGCCAGCTGAACGCTGAGAACTTCGCCATGGCTTTCGGCGATGTGTATACCTTCGGCCCCACTTTCCGGGCGGAGAATTCCAACACGCAGCGCCACGCCGCCGAGTTCTGGATGATCGAGCCCGAGATGGCCTTTACCGATCTCAAGGGCGACATGGACGTGGCGGAGGCCATGATCAAGTTCATCATCCGGCGCACCATGGAGCGCTGCCCCGACGAGATGGCGTTCTTCAATCAGTTCGTGGACAAGGGCCTCGTTGACCGGCTGAACCACGTGGCCAGCTCCGACTTCGGCCGCGTCACCTATACCGAGGCGGTGGAGATCCTGAAGAAGAACAACGACCGCTTTGACTATAAGGTGGACTGGGGCACCGATCTCCAGACGGAGCATGAGCGTTTCCTGACGGAGCAGGTCTACAAGCGCCCCGTATTTGTCACGGACTACCCCAAGGAGATCAAGGCGTTCTATATGCGCATGAACGACGACGGAAAGACCGTCGCGGCGGCGGATTGTCTGGTGCCGGGCATCGGCGAGATCATCGGCGGCTCTCAGCGCGAGGAGCGGCTGGATCTGCTGGAGAACCGCATCAGGGAGCTGGGGATGCGCACGGAGGATTACTGGTGGTATCTGGACCTGCGGCGCTACGGCTCCTGCAAGCACGCGGGCTTTGGCCTGGGCTTCGAGCGTATGGTCATGTATCTCACGGGTGTCAGCAACATCCGCGATGTTCTGCCCCATCCCCGGACGGTGGGCAGCGCCGATTTCTGAGCAGCTTGAAATCAAAAAGGGGTTCCCGGTTTTGGCCGGGAACCCCTTTTGCCTGCGCAGACGCGGTCACTTCTGCTCCCGCGGCGCCAGCAGCCGGGCGGCGGCCTCGCTGCCCTGTGCCTGAAAATCCTCCAGCGTGGCGCGCAGATTGCTGCGCACCAGCAGCTTTACGGCGTAGACCAGCGCGTCCCGCGTGTCCTTTTCCATATTCTTCATGGCCCTGACCATGGCGGCGGCGGAGCGGAAACCGTTCTCCTTCAGCTCCGACACGGTGGATGCGCCGGAGGCGGTGAGCACCTCGAACAGTCCGTCCACAAACTTTTCCTTTTCGGGCTGGGAAAGGGCGCTGACCCAGTCCTTCATGGCCCGCTCGTTGACGTAGCCCTGCCGGGAGACTTCCCGCAGAGTGACGAAGTGATCGCCCATGACCTCCCACGAAAAGCCGTCGTGCTGCAGCAGCCCCACCTGCGTACTGTCCACCACGGAGTAGTGCTCTTCATGCTCCAGCAGCATTCCCACAACCGAGGACTTGGGCACGATGGAGCGGATGCGGTCCTCCACCCGCTGATGCCCCGGAGAGGTCAGAACGCTGCTGTGGAACCCCGGCCCGTCGTTGGACCACACGGAGGAGATGCGCCGCTGCACGGCGGCGGGGGCAAAGACTGCGGCATAGGCCGCCAGATTTCCGCCCTTGGAGTGGCCGCCGGGGATCAGGCGTTTGCGGGGAAACAGGCGGGCCGCCTCCGTCAGATACTGCACGGCTTTCTTCTGCGCGGGGACCTCCGGCATACAGCCGATGAGAAAGTCCTCCTTCCAGCCGGCAATGGTGTCGTCGGTGCCCCGGTAGGAGAGGTATACGGAGCCGTCTCCCAGATCCGCGCTCAGGGCCGCGAACTGCTCCGACCGCTCCACGTCCAGCGTGCTGACAAAGCCGCTGAGAGCCATGGCTTCAAAGCGGGGAGCAGATGCCATCTTCTCCAGCAGGACGGGGATGGCGTCGGGAACCAGAACGCCCATGTCGATCTTCCCGCTGGGCCGCCCGGCCCGGCGGAAAAACGCCTCCGCCGCCTCGGCCAGCGGCAGGCTGCCCTCTCCGGGAGGCGGGACGATGCCCGAAAAATCCAGATAGGACAGCTCCGAGAGAATCAGGTTGTCCACCTCGCAGAAGGGAGAGCGGTCCAGCGTCAGATCGCCGCGCCAGTCCAGATAGGTCAGAATGTTTGCCATGGGGAACCTCCTGTCGTCTGTTTTTTGGAAGGGGGAGGTCTATCGCGGACGGGCCGTTCATATCATGTAGCGTGGCCCGGCGATTCCGCCGGCCTCCGCCCCCAGGGGCGCAGTACGTACGGCAGAGGTGCAGCAACATGATGAATGAACTCTCCTGCAATGAGGCGGAGCTTATCGGAACGGTCCGGTCGGCTCCCGCGTTTTCCCACGAGAATCACGGCTGCCGGTTTTACCGGCTGATCCTGCAGGTGCCCCGCCTGTCCGGGCAGGCTGATCTGCTGCCGGTTTTGGCCGGAGAAGAACAGCTGGCCGAGGCGCGCCCGGGGGCGCTGCTGCGGGTGATGGGACAGCTGCGGTCCTTCAACAACAAGAGCGGACAGGGCAGCCGGCTGGTGCTGGCGGTGTTTGCCCAATCGCTGGAGCCGGCGGCAGACGGCGCGGAAAACCGCATCGTTTTGGCCGGAACGCTGTGCAAGCCGCCGATCCTCCGGCGCACGCCGCTGGGGCGCTGCATCTGCGACCTGATGCTGGCGGTGCCGCGGCGCTATGGCCGGGCGGACTACCTGCCTGTGATCGCGTGGGGACAGCTGGCGGCCCGCCTCAGCCGCCGCGCCGTGGGCGGCTTCGTCCGGCTGGAGGGCCGCGTCCAGAGCCGGGTCTACACCAAGGTGACGCCCGGCGGCCCGGAGGAGCGCACGGCCTATGAGGTCTCGGTCATGCGGCTGCTGGAGGATGCGGGGGATACAGAGGAGCCGGCGTCGGAATGACGCCGGCTTTTTCATTCACGGCGGACGGCGGCGTCACTGCCTCCGGGCGGAGGCATAGTCGTCGCCGCGGCGGTAAAAGGGGCAGCGATCCGCTGCGCTGCGCAGAAACCGCTCCATCTCGTCCTCGTCCAGATCCATATTGCAGAACCAGACGTCCTCCTCGGCGTCGTAGTCGTAGTGGACGCACTCTTCACAGTTGGCTGCCATGGCAGGAAACCATCCTTTCACTCAGTCGGCAGGCCGCTCTCAGAGCAGCAGCTCATACAGTCCGTCCACGTCCAGATGCTCCCGCATGACCAGTTCCTCCAGCGCGTCCCGGCTTTCGGGCGGCGCGGACCAGCACATGCCGCATCCGGCGGTGACGGCGCGGGGCACCGGGATCAGCCGGCCCGGCAGTCCCGCCGCATGGCAGAGCTGCTCCATGGCCATGGCCCCCGTGGTGGTGCGGAAGGTTACCACGAACCTGTTCTGGCGCTCCCGCATCTCAGAGTACCTCCCCGGCCAGTGTGCGGATGGCCTCCGCGGCCTTGTCGGTCTCGTCCTCCGTATTGTAGAAGGACCACGAAAACCGTACGGCTCCCTGGGCCTGTGTGCCCAGCGCCCGGTGCAGCCGGGGAGCGCAGTGGGCGCCGGGACGGGTGGCGATGCCCCACCGCTCCGACAGCTCCGACGAAACCTCACCGGAGTCGATGTCGCCCAGATTCAGCGTGACAATGGGCGCCCGCTGCTCCTGCTGGTAATTGCCGTAAAGCGTGACGCCGGGGATGTCCCGCACCTGCCGGTAAAAGCGGTCCGCCAGCGCGGCCTCGCGGGCGTGGATGGGAGCCGTGCCCGTCTCCTCCAGGAAGGCAAGGGCCGCCCGCAGCCCGGCGAGGCCGTGGCTGTTCAGGGTGCCGGCCTCCAGCCGGGTGGGGTATTCGGCGGGCTGCGTTTCCGAGTAGCTCTGCACGCCGGTGCCGCCGACCTTCCACGGGCGGATCTCCACGCCCGGACGGACGCACAGTCCGCCGGTGCCCTGCGGGCCCAGCAGACTTTTGTGTCCGGTAAAGCAGACCACGTCGATGTTCTGCCGCTCCATGTCGATGTCAAGCACTCCGGCGGACTGGGAGGCGTCCACGATCAGCAGGGCACCCCGCTCGCGGCAGAGCGCGCCGATGCGCCCAATGTCCACCGCGTCGCCGATGAGGTTGGAGGCGTGGGTGCAGACCACCCCGCGGGTGCCGGGCGTCATCAGCCGTTCAAAATCCCGGAGATCAATGCGCCCCTGCCGGTCGGCGGGGACGAAATCCACCTGTCCGCCCTGGGATGCCAGCCGATAAAGGGGACGCAGGACGGAGTTGTGTTCCAGATCGGTGGAAATCACGTGGTCTCCGGGGCCGAACAGCCCTGCCACGGCGATGTTCAGCGCCTCCGTGGAGTTGGCGGTGAAGCAGACGTGATCCGCGCGGGGACAGCCCATCAGCCGCGCCAGACGCACGCGGGCATCGTAAATCACCCGGGCGGCATCCAGCGCCTCCTCATAGGTGCCGCGGCCGCAGTTTCCGAAATTTTCCATGGCGGACAGCACGGCCTGCGCCACCTGAGGCGGCTTGTACAGCGTTGTGGCTGCGTTGTCCAGATAGATCACGGCTTGATGACCTTGGAGGCCCCCGCCAGCTTTTCCACGATGGAGTACATATTCGTGACGCCGCCCACGGCCAGCTTGTCCGTCAGGCCGTAGAAGTTGAGGCAGGTGCCGCAGGTCAGGATTTCCACGCCCTGCGCGTCCATGCTTTTGAGATCCTCCAGAGAGTCGGAGCCCTCCACCGTCAGGTGGGCGCCGCCGTTGTAAAAGAGAATGGAGGAGGGAAGCTGGGGCAGCTGGCTCACGGCGTAAAGAAAGCCCTTCATCAGCGTTTTGCCCAGAGCGTCGTCGCCGCGGCCCATGAACTGAGTGTCCACGGCCACCACAAAGCTGCCCCGGACGTCCGGCGTGCAGACCATGGGCGGCTCCTCCGCCGGAGCGGCAGAGGGATCGGCCACGTCCAGCGTTACCACGAAATGCTTCTCGTCCAGTCTCTCGGAGCGGACGGGCAGGTGATGACCGGAGGCCATCCGCTGCAGATTCTGGACCGCGATCTCGTTGTCCACATGGACCTCCAGCGTGCCGCTCTCCCGCATTTCACGAAGCGCGCGGGTGGCCTTGACCACGGGGATGGGGCACTGGTCGCCCACGGCGTTTACCACAATTTTGCTCATGACAGATACCTCCGTTATTTTTCTCAAAGGATATTGCTATTGTAAGAGTCCTGACCAGCAAAATCAAGGGGCACTTTTCTGTCTCCAGGGCATGGAAAAGTCCACAAAAAACGGAGAATATCCGAAGGCGTGTAGAGGAATCTGCCGTTTTTCCCCAAAAATCTTGACAGCGGAACCGTCCGCTTCTACAATAGGGAACATCTGAACAAAGAGAAAGGCCGGTGGCAGAGCCATGAAGACGCCGTTTGCAACAAAAGCGCAGCTGGAGGAGATCGTTCGTACCTATCCCACTCCATTCCACCTGTATGATGAGAGGGGGATTCGGGAGAACGCGCGCCGGCTGCGGAAGGCGTTCGCATGGAATCCCGGCTATCGGGAATATTTTGCCGTCAAGGCCACGCCCACTCCCGGTATTCTGAAAATCCTGCACGAAGAGGGCTGCGGCTGCGACTGCTCCTCCCTGACGGAGCTGATGCTGGCGGAGCGCATCGGCTGTACCGGCGAGAACATCATGTTTTCCTCCAATGACACCCCGGCGGAGGAATACAGGCTGGCCGACCGGCTGAATGCCATCATCAATCTGGACGATCTGACCATGGTGGACTTTCTGGAGCAGTCCATCGGCCGCATTCCCAAAAAAATCTGCTGCCGCTACAATCCCGGCGGAACCTTCACGCTGGGCGAGACGCGGGAAGGCTTTCAGGTGATGGACAATCCAGGAGACGCCAAGTACGGCATGACCCGGCCCCAGATCGCCGAGGCCTATCGCCGCCTGCGGGAGAAGGGCGCGGAGGAATTTGGCATCCATGCGTTTCTTGCCTCAAACACCCTGTCCAACGAGTATTATCCCGCGCTGGCGAAGATTCTTTTCCAGCTGGCCGTGGATCTGCAGCGGGAGACCGGCTGCCACGTGACCTTTATCAACCTCTCCGGCGGCGTGGGCATCCCCTACCGGCCCGAGCAGCCCGCCAATGACATTGCCGTTATCGGCGAGGGCGTGCGGAAGGCATATGAGGAAATTCTGGTGCCCGCCGGTATGGACGATGTGGCCCTGTACACCGAGATGGGGCGCTTTATGCTGGCTCCCTATGGCCATCTGGTGACCACCGCTATCCACGAAAAGCACATTTACAAGGAATACATCGGTGTGGATGCCTGCGCCTGCAACCTGATGCGCCCCGCCATGTACGGCGCTTACCATCACATTACCGTCATGGGCAAGGAGAGTGAACCCTGCGACCACAAATACGATGTCACCGGCGGACTCTGCGAGAACAACGACAAATTCGCCGTGGACCGGATGCTGCCGAAAATCGACAGGGGAGACCTGCTGGTCATCCATGACACCGGTGCCCACGGTTTTTCCATGGGCTACAACTACAACGGTAAGCTCCGCTCGGCGGAGCTGCTGCTGCGGGAGGACGGCTCGGTGAAAATGCTTCGCCGGGCGGAAACGCCGGAGGACTATTTTGCCACGCTTCTGTGGGATTGATTCTCCGGGGGAATGCCCTGAATGATGCGAAACTCACCGCGATGAAACAGGGACGGCGCTGCGGCGCCGTCCCTGTTTTTTTGGCGGGAGAAGGGGTGAAAATCTCCCGGCCCGATGTTTCCCCGGACCGCAGGGACAGGGGGGAGACCGCCTCCTGCTGTTCGGGTAGGAGGGATGAATAGCTGAATTTGACGCCTATAATGACATAAACAGATAATATATACGACAAAATTACCGAGTCCCGGCGCGGGTCAGGCCTGCGCCGGGACTCGGCAAACGTGTCTTTATAAAGGCGAGGCCCGCCGCCGTGCAGGGAGGGCGGTCACTCCGTAAAGTGGACGTGGTTGTAGATGTGGTCCTCGCAGAAGCAGTGGTAGCCTGCGCACTTGGAGCAGTAACGGAACTGCAGATCGGGGTAGTCGGCATCTGTGCGTCCGCAGACGCAGCACTTGTGATGATAGCCCTGCTCCTCCGCCTTCTTTTGCTGCTGGCGCACGGCCTTTTTGAAGTGGATGGACTGAGGGGCGGATTGCCTGTGCGCATAACTGCGGTTGCGGCGAATGTACCCGGAAAGCTCCGGCCAGAAAAAGACGAAGAAATTGAGCAGAGCGGCCACCGGCAGCAAGGCGCCCAGCGGGTTGAAGGACAGCAGAGAGCTGAGAATGTTCCAGCCGAAGAAGGCGGCGTCAAACCATGCCAGCCACTTGACCTTGACGGGAAAAATGAAGAACAGCAGTATCTGCATATCCGGGTAGAGCATGGCGAAGGCGAAGAACATGGACAGGTTGACATAGCTGGTGCCGTAGAGCGTGAAGGTTCCGCCGCTGACGGCGGAGAGCACCGCGGCTACCAATGCGGTCAGCACCAAACCGGACACGTAATACAGCGTGAATTTGGCGGACCCCCACTCCCGCTCCAGCGCACTTCCGATCCAGTAATAGAAGTAGAGGAACATGATCAGCCAGAAGACGTCCCGGATGCTGGAATAGCCGGAGACAAAGGGGAACGTGACCAGCCGCCAGACCTCGCCGTGAAGGACGGCGCTCCAGTCCAGCGCCAGAAACGAGACAGCCGCCGAATTGGAGAACACGGCCAGCAGATAGACGGCAACATTTCCGATGACGATATAGCGCATCAGATCGGGGATGCCGAATCGGGGATGACGGTAACAGAACCGGTCCACGGCATCGTTGAGCTTTTTCAAATCAGACCCTCCCAAGATTAATACTGTTGGCATTATACCCGCCCCGGCGCAAAAAGTCATGTCCAATTTATAAATTGTGGATATATTATGATGTTCTGTTGCGTTAGACACAGAAGAAAATGTGTATATTGCGCTTTTTGAAACGACCTGTTATGATAGGCCTACAATTAAAAATCCCTTATCAAGAGTGGCGGAGGGAACGGCCCTGTGAAGCCACGGCAACCTGCTTTGTAAGGTGCCAAATCCGACGGATACCGACAGATGAGGAGCAAAAAGGTCATTTTTGCGCGCTTCGTCGTCGAAGCGCGCATTTTCTGTACCGCTCCGTAAGGGAAAAGAAAAGGAGAATCATTATGGCAAGACACTACTTATTCACTTCCGAATCCGTAACCGAGGGACATCCCGACAAGCTCTGCGACCAGGTTTCCGACGCTGTGCTGGACGCCATCCTGGCAGAGGACCCCATGGGCCGCGTGGCCTGCGAAACCACGGCCTGCACCGGCATGATCCATGTCATGGGCGAGATCACCACCTCCTGCTATGTGGACATCCCCAAGCTGGCCCGTCAGGTGGTCAAGGACATCGGCTATACCGCCGAGAGCGGTTTTGACGGCGATTCCTGCGCCGTCATCACCTCCATCGACGAGCAGTCCGGCGACATTGCCATGGGCGTCGATAAGTCTCTGGAGAACAAGGAGAGTCAGGAGAGCGAGTTCTCCAACGGCGCCGGCGATCAGGGCATGATGTTCGGCTATGCCTGCGACGAGACTCCCGAGCTGATGCCCTACCCGCTGTCCATGGCCCAGAAGCTGGCCAAGCGGCTGACTGAGGTCCGCAAGTCCGGCCAGATCAAGTATCTGCGTCCCGATGGCAAGAGCCAGGTCACCGTGGAGTACGATGAGAACAACAAGCCTGTCCGTGTGGACACGGTGGTCATCTCCACCCAGCATGATCCGGACGTGTCTCTGGAGCAGATCCGCAAGGATATGATCGAAGAGGTCATTAAATCGGTCATTCCTGCCAATATGTTGGACGAAAACACCAAATACTACGTCAATCCCACCGGCCGATTCGTCAAGGGCGGACCTGCGGCAGACGTGGGTCTCACCGGCCGTAAGATCATTGTCGATACGTACGGCGGCAGCGCTCCTCACGGCGGCGGCTGCTTCTCCGGCAAGGATCCCACCAAGGTTGACCGCAGCGCGGCCTATGCCGCCCGCTACGTCGCCAAGAACATCGTGGCCGCGGGCCTTGCCCGCCGCTGCCAGGTGGAGCTGGCCTATGCCATCGGCGTTGCACAGCCCGTGTCCATCACGGTGGATACCTTCGGCACCGGCACCGTCAGCGATGACCGGCTGGAGAAGGCCGTCCGCAAGGTCTTTGATCTGCGCCCCTCCGCCATCATCCACGATCTGGATCTGCGCAAGCCCATCTATCGTCAGCTGGCCGCATACGGCCATATGGGCCGGACCGATCTGGGCGTTCGCTGGGAGGATACCGACCGTGCCGAGGCTCTGAAGAGCGCCGTGCAGGCGGGCTGATCGCACTCCGGGATTGCCGGCAGCATTGTCAGGCGGAAAGCATCTGCTTTCCGCCTGATTTTTTTAATCCGCCCTGCACCTTGACCTTCCGTGCCGGATGCGGTACAATACTTTGAGTTATGCGAGACCGCAAAGGAGGGATAGTATGCCCGGCATTTCGGTGATCGTTCCCGCCTATAACGCCGAAAATTACCTGAAGGACTGCATCGGGAGCGTTCAAATGCAGACCTTTGAGGATTGGGAGCTGCTGCTGATAGACGACGGCAGCCGTGACCAGACGCCCCGGCTTTGCGATGAGTGTGCCGCGGCCGATGACCGCATCCGGGTTTTCCACAAGGAAAACGGAGGCGTCAGCACTGCCCGGAATCTTGGGCTTGCGCAGGCGAAGGGCGAGTATATCGCATTTTTGGACGTGGATGACCGCTACGAGCCACGCTGCCTGGAGACGCTTTGGAACGCGCGGGCCCAGTCCGGGGCCGACAGCGTGGTCTGCGCCCACCTGAACCTGTGGCCCGACGGACAAAAGCAGCCGGAAAAGGCGCTTCGCGCCGGCGTGTATGATCCGCAGGGCATCCGGGAGAACATTGTGTATCCGCTGTTGGGAGATCGGCTGAAGCAGCCGGTGTTCAATGGCTTTATCTGGCGGTTTCTCTATTTTGCCGCCATCATTCGGGAGAATAAGATCACCTTTGACGGCGCCTATCTGGAGGACGAACTGTTCCTTATGGAATATTTCTGCTGCGCCCGGAAACTGGCTGCGGTGGAGGAGCCTCTGTACCGGTATCTGCAGAATCCCGGCTCCGTTACCCATAAGTATATGGCGGATTTTCAGCAGGTGTTCGGAAACTTTATGGCCCGCAAGGAGACGCTGGTGCGGAAGTACGATCTGGAGGGCGCACGGCCCCAGTGGCGTGAAAACACGAACTGGGCCGGGCTTCTGATCGCGGTGGGCAACGAGTATGCCAAGAGCAATCCAAAGCCTTTGCAGGAGAAGCAGAAGACCATTGAGGCGCTCTGCAGCCAGCCCCAGTTTGCCAAGGCCATCGCCGAACTGGACCCCGAGGGCCTGAGCCCCAACAAACAGATTGCGGCACGGCTGATTCGGGGCGGGCATTTCTTCCTGCTGACACAGCTGTACCGGCTGAAGAACCGCCTTTGATTTATACAGAGAAACGAGGAAACCATTTTCATGTGCGACATCCGGGAAAGTAATTTATACCGTCTGTGGGCAGCCCTCTGCAGCGTTTATGAGGAGAGCGTGCTGCGCCGCTGCCTTGCTGCAGCAGGACGCTGGTGCAGCCGTCAGATCGATACATCGGTGATTTTGCGCGTGCTGTGCAGGGAAGGGGTCGTTGCCCGGTCGTGGCAGGACAGCCTGCTTTGCCGCGGGCTGAGCTTTCTGATAAATCTGCCGGGCTGGCTGCTGCACAAGCTGTATCTGACCTTCCGCAGGGCCTTTGACGGCAGCTGGTTTGCCTCCCTTGCCTTTGAGATGGGCGCTGAGACGGCCATTGCCCAGTCGTGGGTGATTTTGCTGCTCTGGGTCATTCCGTTTTCCTATTGGAACAATGCCTACAATATGGTGGGCTATTGCCTGCTGCTGGCGCTGTTTTATATCCGCGGGATGCGGGAGGAGCGGGCGCGGCTGGATCTGAAATCGGCTGGTTTCTATCCGGCGCTGATGTTTGGAGCAGCCTGTCTTGCCGTACCTCTGTCAGCCTATCCGTCTCTGTCTGGCCGCTTTCTGATGTACCATGCCGTCTGCCTTCTGTGTGTGCTGATTACTGTCAGCGCCGTCCGCAGCACGCAGGATCTGAAGCGGTTGGCGGCCTCCGGCGCCCTCGCGGTGCTGGTTTCTTCGCTGTATGCTGTATACCAGCGCATTCAGGGCGTCGAGGTGAATACTTCCTTCGTGGATACCACCGTTAATGAGGGAATGCCCGGACGTGTGGAATCCTATTTTGACAATCCCAATACCTTTGCGGAGGTTTTAATCCTTCTTCTGCCGCTGGTGGTGGCGCTGATTCTGACCGCGCATCATTGGCTGCCCGGCTTGGCTGCCTGCGGAGTGTTTGTCGTGGGCGTTGCTGCTCTGGGCATGACGTATTCCCGCGCCAGCTGGGTGGGACTGGCCGTGGCTGCAGTTGTTTTTGTGTTTCTCTGGAAGCCGAAGCTGATCCCCGCATTCATTGTGCTGTGTCTGCTGTGCATCCCGCTGCTGCCCTCCACAATCTGGAACCGCATTCTGACGATTACGAACACCTCCGACAGCTCCACGGCCAGCCGGATACCGCTGTATCAGGCTGCGCTGGCGACCATCCGCCAGTCCCCGCTTTCGGGAGCGGGCCTGGGAACAGCGGCGGTGCAGCAGTATATTTCGGATCACAACCTCTACCACGCGGAGGCGCCCTTTGTTCATGCGCACAATATCTATCTTGAGGTGTGGATTGAGGCTGGCATACTGGGCTTTGTGGGTTTTGTGGGTTCCATGTTCTGGAATATCAAAAATGCCGCTCGGGCCGTGCGGCACTGTCCGGATTCTGCGGCACGCACGATCACTGCCGCAGGCGCGGCAGCCTTGAGCGGAGCAATGGTTTGCGGCCTGGCCGACTATCTGTGGAACTATCCGCGGGTGATGAGCATTTTCTGGTTTGTGTTTGCCATGACCATCGCTGGGATGAAGCTCTGCAAAGGAACGCAGGCTGACGCATGAACTGATACTCTCCTGCGGCGATTGCTGCGGGAGAGTACACTCCGGATCTTTTGGGGGCTGCATGTGTCGGAGAGAATCAGGAAAAGCAGACGGCTCAGATGCTTTCATGCTTGCTGGGAACCGCCTCGAGATCGCTGCCGACCATGCTCGGAAAACTCTTTGCTTTGCGGAGAGTTTGTGCTAAAATAGAAAAACCGAATAACCGGGTGTAGCGCAGTTGGTAGCGCGGGTGGTTTGGGAGTGCCGTGCCGGTATCCGAGCCGAGTAAAACCGAAACGCCGGATGCCCTTGGAACATGGGCAATTTCGGGATTTGACCGTCCATAGAAAAGTACCCCCAAATTGCATTTGACCACAGCTTTGACCACAGACAGTGAAATTTCCAGAAACCGAAAAGTAAATATCCGGGTGTAGCGCAGTTGGTAGCGCGGGTGGTTTGGGACCATCAGGCCGCAGGTTCGAACCCTGTCACTCGGACCATAGAAGCACCACTATTTTGATAGAATAGTGGTGCTTCTTTTTTTGCCTGAAAGCCCTTGAAATAAAGGCTTTTCAGGTGTTATCAGCAAATAAAACACAGCCGCCGCGGAGTAATTTCCGCAGCGGCTGCACGCATTTTCGGGCATTTCTGGTTTTTGAGTTCCCCTCTTTTCGTGTAGTTTATGGGTATTCGTGGAATTTGTGGGGGTAATCGTGGGATTTATGCCCGACTTGTTTCCACTCACTGGTTGGAACGATAGCATCAGATTGATGTCGGGTATGTGTTTCGGTGCTTTTCTGTGCGAGGGAATAAGGGAAAGGCGGTTTTGAAAGCATTCTCCGTGCGCGGGAATATGTCCAATATATTTTATGACGTTATTCGTTCGAGGATCATTGTATAGTATAGATCAAATCCTGCCATCTATGGTGGCGTTAGTACCTGATGTAGTATCCACCCCCTTGGGGAATGAAGCCAAACTGCTTTCTGTCAGCCATCCGCACAGATTTTCCAACTGTTCCGTTATAGCACTCCAGTCTCGATTCAAGTCGAGCGTTTTCAAGCTGATTCTGTTACCGCCGATGTTAAAGTCATCGTTCGGCATAACATCCTCTTCAGTTTTTGCGTATAAAAGAACTCCAGCCACTTTGCCCGTACTGCCTTTGTCACTATTCTTTACATAAGTAAATATCTGATAAAGGTTGCTGGAGATGAAGGTGGTGCTGTCATAGCGCGAGTTTACCTGCATTGTGTGTCCGTAATACTTGGTATCTATAATAAGCCGACGGTCGCCATTCGAGAGCGTAATATCGGTTTTCATTGTCGGTAGGTATGCTCTGTTTGCATCACCCCACAAATTCCATTCAATGTATGCCGCTTTGGGTGCGAAATTGGGATGGTGCTGCTGATAATATGAGAGGACAAATTTCTCGTACAAACGGTGCATTTCTTCATCTTGCAGCCATGAAGCGAGCTTATGGTTTCCCGCGTCGGTGGTGAGCAATAAGCCCTTAATTGCAAGGTGGCAAATTCCCATCAGCATACGATACGAGGCGTTATTCCTGTGATATTTCAGGCTGTCCCAGCGGATTGCAGTCGGTAAAATTTCTGTGACGCTGCTGAAGTATAGCAACAACTTCCGAAGAGCCTGTTTGTTTTCAGGTTTTACATTTCCATGCCGCAATAGCATAAGCATCGTGGCTTTCAATACTCGGTTGTGCGGAGAATCCTCCGTGAACTCATCGTATGCACAAACCAGTTTCCCTTGTGAGAGCGTTTGCTGATTGATTGATTCGGCAACTCGAATTTGCCCTCGCAAGCCTGCCAATGTTTCCTCTTGTGGTACGTATTCACGGTGCAAACCACGCTTCACTTGATTTCCTACTCCACGGGCTATTATTGCTGCAAAAAGGTCATGGACATTGTCAAAGTCCTCAGCAGCGACACTTTTATAACCTGTCTCTCTAAGACTTTGAAAAGCGTAGGACAACATGTAATAGATGTTTTTAATCCTGTGGTTATCAGCCATTTATCGAACCCCTTAGCCGTGCAGACCAACTCTCAACTTTTGACGGCTCGTCAAACCAATATTCAAGGAGAAGAGGGATTAGTTCATATTCCACAACAGATGAGAGCCAAGCGTCATCCACCAGTTCATTCGTGCAAAAATAGCTGTGCCCAATACGGAATCCCGCTCCAAGCGAAGCATCCTCTGCTATTGCTTTATTCAGTGATTCGATCATTGCAACAAGAGCGTCAAACTTCGGATTCTGGATTGCCGTCTGACGATTTTTGAAACCGTCAGAGGAGAACGCTGGCTCCATGTCAAAGAACGCAAACCGCCTACGGAGAGCATAGTCGATCATGGCAAGACTCCTGTCCGCTGTGTTCATCATCCCAATTATGTGGAGGTTTGCAGGAACAGAAAATTGCTCATCTTTATAGAGCAGACGTAGCGCGTTCTTCTCACCACGTTTATCTCCCTCAATTAACATAAGCAACTCTCCGAATATTTTACTGAGGTTTCCCCGGTTGATTTCGTCAATGATAAAGAAGTATTGACGTTCATCGTCTCCTTCGGCGGCTTTGCAGAACTTGTAAAATGGCCCCTCCGAAAGTCGAAAACCGCTACCGTCAGGACGGTAGCCCATTACAAAATCCTCATAGCTGTAGCTTTGATGGAACTGCACGACCTTGACACGGCTCGTGTCTTTTATTCCCATGATTGAGAATGCCAACCGCTGTGCGGCGAAGGTTTTTCCTACGCCGGGCGCACCTTGAAGTATAATGTTTTTCTTGCGGAGTAGCAGTCCTTTCAGATTTGCATATTTTTCAGGACTAATATAGACTTCGCCCAAGAAATCCTCCTCAGAGTAATCGGGGTAAGTGATTTCCGGTGCATTATCATCTTCGGGTGTTTCGCCATCGCCAAGAAGCAAATCCTCTAGCCGTTCGACATAATCAGTATACTGGGTTATGTCGGTCAGGGCCTTCATAGCGGCTTGACCCGGATGCTCCCATTCGCCCTTCTGTGTCCAGTTGACCTTGTGAATGTGTTTATATTCGCTACGGGTAGAATCATAAATGTAATCCGACTCAACCGTACCACGCCCAACAATTTCAGTCATGCCACGCTTGGCAAAGACGATATCTCCCGAGGCGACTTCATTTGCAAACTGCCAGACCGCAAGCCCATCGTTTTTATACGATTTTGTAGAATCATACTTTTGCTTCATCGCCGCTTTAACATCAGTTTTTGACTCATACTGTGTAAGGTCGCCAAGGTCATCCCAACCGATGCCCATGATTCCATCTGCCGAAAAATCATCCCATAGCCGAGCCTGCTCTCCGGGCGAATACAGCCAATAGCGACGCTTGCTGACGACCTCATCTTTGGGCGTATCAACGGCTGGAATGCGCTCGTAGTTTCCGTTAATAATGCTCTCTATGACCTCTTCTTGGAGTTTCGTTACACGAAAATTTGTTGCACCGGGGTATGTCAGAATTTCAAGCTGTTTAGTCCGTTCATCAACAAGTAAAACAGCGCGTGGAACCTTCTCTAATGTGAATCGGCGGTCAATCTGTATATCAACCGCTAAGAACGGTTCGCTTTTCAAGGAATCACCACGGTTATAAGGGTCTCCCAGGTTCGGCTTTATCATTATAGGGTCGCAGAGTATCGTTCCCGAAGCAATGATGCCACCGTCTGAACCTGACAACCAAATATAGGCTCTGTCGGATTTTTTGATTTGCTTTGGGTATTGGTTCACTGCCCACGTCAGTTTGTCAAGGCCTTCTACAGCCCCAACCACGTCATAGTATTTTGGATTGCCCTGAAATATCCAAGCAGACGGTTCTCCGAGTTCTTTGAGGAAACGACTATAAATAATCATGCCGCTTGAATACGCTTTGTTGCTTGCTGCTATATCGACTTCTTCAAAGTTCGGTGCGGCAAGAATAGTGTTGTGTGCCACTTCGAACTCTTCGGTTGAGGTGTAGTAGAAAAGGTCTGTGTATACAGAGTCACCCAAACCCAATCGAGCCGTCGCGTTCTTAAGGGCAGTCGTGTAAGCATTGATTGTGTTGGGGCTATAAGATTCGCCATTCGACTTTTTTTGCTTTTTCATCCATGCTTGAAAATCCGCCTTAAGATTGACATAGCTGATTGCCTTGCCGCTCCAGTCTGTGGCAAGGGTAGGGTGCTTAGTATCCAAAAACTGTTTTAAGTGACACAAGGCGGACAAATACCCGTCTGCTCGCTCATCTGCACGGTCAGAACCTTTTGTGCTTTCGAGGTAGTCTCGAATCTTATCACGGGCGGCTAATAGCGACTCCTCGTCAATAAGGCTAGACCAGAAATCTGCGCCCACATTATTATTCAGAGCAAAGAAAGCGTCTGAGCCGATGGTGGATACCGTGTTGTCTGTCCACTCAGGGTGAGTAGCTCGCAGATGCGCTTTGAACTCACTACGTAGGCTATTAAGCCGTACAACTGAAATATTAGCGTTCATTTACAGACGCCCTCCTCGGTTATCTTATTTTGACTGTCCGCCGTCAGCCGGAGGCGGAGCATCATATGTTGTATTAAACAGCATGTCCAGAATCCACTTTTTAAGAGATGGATTGCTGCTGATGCACCTCCTTACTCTTCACCCTTGCCTGAAAAACCTACTGACCCACCGGCTCCGAAATATTTCTCGAAGAAAGCTTTCAACTTATCGATTACCGTTTGCTTTTTCTTTGTACGGTTGCCGCCGCCAAAACGGCTCACCGGCGGCATGATTCTATCAATATCAGTGCCGACAGTCTTTATCTCGCCTTCTCGGAATGAGTTCTCTAAGAAAATACGAGTTTCTTCTGGCTTCAATTTCTCGTCCTGAATGATTGCCGTAAGATCCTGCTCCCGCTGTTCGGCAACAAAACCATTCCATTCGATCATAACATCGTCCACATCGTTGATTCCGGCGATAAAAGTTTCTATTAATTGTTTTTTGCTACGAAGCTCCGGACTAGCGTCAATAGCTTTCTTGATGGTGATTAGGACTTCCTTGTCCTCGCCATGCGTATCATGATACTTTTTCACTAGCATGAGGATATAGTCAATGTTGATTTCGATTTGCTTAATGAGCTCAACCTCAAACACGACATCGTCAATAATGTCGGTACTTTCGCCGTTTTCGCGTTTCCGCTTCCACTCGTCTCTCAAGTCCTGATATCTACCAAGATAATCCTGCAGGTCTCGTTCGGTAATCATCTCTTTCCCAGCAAATTCATCAAAGGAAGATAGCAGATTTCGCATACGCAAAATTGCACCAAATAAAGAGATAAAGTCTTTTTGGTTTTGCTCGCCGATAATCTGTGACTCGGTTAGCGGGAACTTTGTTGAAAGATCCTCTATCATATCAACATATCCCGGCTTCGGGGTACCGTCCACAGATTCATAACCGTAATAATAATCCTTGAAGCTATGTAGCAGGACAATGCCACCTGCGTTTTCATCTCCGAACCGAGAAATGGCAGTGTCAACACGCTTTTGCAGGTTGCGGAAACACACAATATTGCCGAACGTCTTGATGCTATTGAGAATGCGATTTGTTCGACTGAATGCCTGAATCAGTCCGTGCATCTTGAGATTTTTGTCCACCCAGAGTGTATTCAAGGTTGTTGCATCAAAGCCAGTCAGGAACATATTGACCACAATTAAGAGGTCGAGTTCCTTATTCTTCATGCGGAGAGATACATCCTTATAATAATTCTGGAACTTGTCTGATGATGTGTCATAGGTCGTGTGGAACATCTCGTTATAGTCCAGAATCGCGCCTTCCAGAAAATCGCGGGAACTCTTGTCCAATGCGGAAGTGTCCTCCGGGTTTTCCTCATCAAGGATACCATCTGGTTCATCCTCATTTGGGGCATAGCTGTATATAACAGCGATCTTTAGTTTTTTAGTTGGGTCTGCGTTCATCTGTTTGCGGAACTCATCATAGTACAACTTTGCCATAGGAACGGAAGCAACCGCAAAGATGGAGTTAAATCCACTAATACGCTGCTTTTGCTTGATTTCTTCAACCGCACCTCTCTCAGCAGAAGCAACATCGGAAATATTTGTAAGCTGATTGAAAATATAAGATTTATCTCCTCGGTAAGTCTTTTGATCAAAGTGATCCAGAATGTATTGAGTGACAAGCGAGATACGCTGTGGCGCCATAAATGCCTTCTCTCGGTTAATATCCCACACTTGCTCATCATTTATGTCCCAAGCGACATCCATCGTCTTGTAATACTGCACGCGGAAGGGCAAAACATTCTTGTCGTTAATTGCGTTCACAATGGTATATGTGTGTAGTTTATCACCAAAAGTCTGCTCAGTGGTCAAGAACTGCCCATTCCTCATTGAGCCAGAATTGATGGGAAAGATCGGTGTTCCAGTAAAACCAAACATGTAATATTTCTGAAAAGCACCCTTCTTCTTATTTCCATCTTTATCAATTCCGCCGGCAATAGCGACATGCATATCGCCAAACTGGCTGCGATGGCATTCATCAAAGATAATAACTACTTGTTTGTTATAAACCGGGTGTTCCTTATTCTTTTTGATGAAACTGGACAGCTTTTGGATGGTGGTGATAATGATGTGTGACTTCTTATCACCCAGCTGCTTTGTCAGAACGGCCGTGGAGGTGTTGCTGTTAGCGGCACCTTTTTCAAAACGGTCGTATTCCTTCATGGTCTGATAATCCAAATCCTTACGATCTACCACAAACAAGACTTTATCTATATACGGCAACTGCGTGGCAATCCGTGCAGTCTTAAAGGACGTCAAGGTTTTGCCGGAACCGGTGGTATGCCAGATATAACCTCCGGCGGCAATATCACCGTATTTTCTGTAATTGTGCGCAATCTCAATGCGGTTGAGAATACGCTCGGTTGCGGTAATCTGATAAGGCCGCATGACCATCAGCATATTTTCAGAAGTAAAGATGCAATATTTCGTCAGAATATTCAGAATGGCGTGGCGGGCAAAGAAAGTCTTTGTAAAGTCGATCAGGTCAGGAATGGTCTTGTTGTTGGCATCTGCCCAGATCGAGGTGAATTCAAAGCTGTTGCTTGTCTTGCCCTTCTTGGATTTACCCGATGCCGCGTCTTTGATTGCATTAAAGCGGGTGCTGTTGGAATAGTATTTTGTATTCGTGCCATTGGAGATGACAAAAATCTGCACATACTCAAACAGGCCAGAGCCTGCCCAAAAGCTGTCGCGCTGATAGCGGTTAATTTGATTGAACGCCTCCCGAATGGCAACGCCCCGGCGTTTTAGTTCGATATGCACCAGTGGCAGCCCGTTGACAAGCACGGTCACATCATAGCGGTTGTCGTAGGTCGCGCCGTCCTCTTTGCCAAGAACGTACTGATTGATGACCTGCAGGCGGTTATTGTGGATGTTCTTTTTATCGATGAGCGTAATGTTTTTGGTCATGGCATCATCACGCTTTAACACCTGAACATAGTCATCTTGAATTTTGCGGGTCTTTTCTACAATGCCGTCGTTTTTGTTGGCGATGCAGTCGGCAAAGAACCGCTCCCATTCCGTATCGGAAAAGGTGTAATCATTGAGTTCTTCCAACTTTGCCCGCAGGTTGGCAATTAAGTCCGCTTCGGTGTGAATGGGCAGATAGTCATAGCCCTGCTCACATAGCAGACGGATAAACTCCTGTTCCAAGGCCGCCTCGCTCTGGTAACTGTCGGAGCGGGCTTTGACCGGCTCATATTCGGTGACAACGGTGTTTTCATTGGTTTCCGCAACAATATTGAAATATGGCACGTTCTACACCTCCTCAGGTCAATTCTTTGAATGTTAGCAACTTGTCCCGATAGTATTCGTATTGCTTTTGTCGTGCGGCAATTTCGGCAGGTAAGCCTGTGGATATATCATTACATAGAGTTTCAAATTTGCCTAGTATGTTCACAATCTTTTCTTGCTCAGCTAAACTTGGCAACGGAATTTCATATCGTTTTATATCAGCATCCGAAATCGCAGGATAGCTTGCACCTTTTTGGAATAGTTCAACATGAGAATAAAAATCAGCTGTACTAATCATGTAATATATCCAAGCAGGAAGCACTTTATTTTTGTTTGCTCTAAGCACACAAAAGCCCGTACTACATACTTGACCATCATATTCGCTAGTGACGAAACAGGAACGTTTCAGCATAGGTCTTGTGCTGCCAAAAAGCACATCGTTAGTTTGCACAATTTGCTGTGCTCTGCTTGGTGCATTTTCTTGATTTACAGTTGTTGTCTGCGTGATAATATGTAAATCCCTATCAACAGAAGAAAGGTCAATATACTCGAGAGTCCCATTGAATTGTTTCCATTTGATATTGTTAGTTTTCTCAAGACATTTTTCCAGATGTAATCTTGGCACATCGTCATCAAAAGTCAATAAGCTATCCCTATAATGCTCATACTGTTTTTTTCTCGCTGTAAGCTCCGCTGTAAGCTCCGCTGTAAGCTCCGTGAAATTGTCCAGTATACGGACAATTTCTTCCTGAACAGGCAGAGGGGGGACAGGGATTTCAAGATCCGATACTGTTGATTTTGACAACGCTGGAATTCCAGCCCCATACTGGCATTCTTGCAGTTGATACTCTTGTGACTTGACGAAGTGAAATAGATACCGATTCAAAATAGAATTCATCGGCGTAAGAACATAGCAATGCGCCCCTGACCAGAATTTCACTTTTATCCAGTTCACATATCCGGCAGATGCGCCGCCCTGAGAAATAGTTATGGTATTTTCTTTTTGATTATATTTCTCTATGTAACCAGATGGGTTAATTCCGCCGTTAATAACAGGGTATGTCCCAGCTTCATTCATGTCACTTTTATTAAACTGAGTACCTTTCCCTATTGCGCATACTTTGCCCAGAGGGGTATACTCCACTCCATCGGGACAATAATCTGCAATCAGTTCTTCTAACCTGCTCATATGCCTGCCTCGATTTCTTCGACGATATTACGGATTGCGGCACGCAGTTCGTCCTCACGCAGTACGATTTCTTCAATTTCAGCGTTCAACTTCACAATATCAATCTTTTCCCGTGTATCTTCTGCCTCCACATAGGTGGAAACCGAAAGGTTATAGTCGTTTTCGACTATTTCGTCATAACCTGCCAAATGAGAGAAATGCGCCACTTCCGCACGCTTTGCAAAGGTGTCCACAATGCGGTCAATATTCTCCGGGGTCAGCTTGTTGTTATTTGTGACCTTGATACATTCGTTTGACGCATCTATAAACAGAGTCTTATTGTCACTCTTGTTTTTCTTCATCACCATGATGCAGGTGGCAATAGATGTGCCGAAAAACAGGTTGCTGGGCAGTTGAATAATGCAGTCCACAAAGTTGTTGTCTATTAAGTATTTGCGGATTTTCTGTTCTGCGCCGCCACGGTACATAATGCCTGGGAAGCAGACAATGGCAGCCGTTCCGTTGCTTGCAAGCCAGGAAAGGCTGTGCATAATAAAGGCAAGGTCGGCCTTGCTCTTGGGTGCCAGCACACCGGCAGGAGAAAAACGAGGGTCGTTTATTAGCAAGGGGTTTTCATCGCCCACCCATTTGATGGAGTAGGGCGGATTGGAGACGATTAGTTCAAAGGGCTCATCGTCCCAATGCTGGGGGTTAATCAGCGTATCTTCACACTCCACATCAAACTTATCAAAGCCGATATCGTGCAGGAACATATTGATGCGGCAAAGGTTGTAGGTGGTGATATTGATTTCCTGACCATAGAATCCGGTGGTGACCGCATCTTTGCCCAGAATTTTTTCGGCTTTCAAAAGCAGCGAGC
>Ga0183097_10734_pt1 | contig 42126 bp, 45 predicted proteins | sample BioMet8_FD_128883 | JGI IMG/M metagenome (GOLD analysis project Ga0183097, IMG submission 128883) | Microbial communities from bioreactor (seeded with sewage sludge) at Lawrence Berkeley National Lab, California, USA - Biofuel... | ecosystem: Engineered > Bioreactor > Anaerobic > Unclassified ... | reverse complement strand
GTGCCTCTTTTGACCCCATTTATTTTTGAGTGAGTTTGTGGAGGTTACTCTATGTAAGCCATGGTTTAATAATATGACGATGATGTCGGAGAAAGCTTTTAATCTTAGAAATTGATATATTTTGGTGAGATAGTGTGATATAATAAAAAAGGTGACGTTATGATACAAATAAAAAAAGGTAGTATATTCGATTCAAAATGTGATTTAATAATTATACCATGTAACGATCTGGGCGGGGTTTCTTTTTCCATACAAAATGAACTTATGGTCAATGACCTTCCATACTTCGGAAAGAAAATACCGAAAGGTGGTGTCGCATTTATTGAAAATACTGGAACTTTTGCAAATGCTTCTGTAATAGGTTACGCAGCTTCTGTTGATGCAACTCAACAGAAATCAAATGAATACATTTTAATCCAAATAATGCATAAGATAAGAGCTTATTGTCATGAACAGGAAATTAGCAAAATTAATACCCCACTGCTTGGAACCGGTGTAGGTGGTTTATCTATTAAAACATCATTTGAAATAGTTAAGTCAGAATTTGAGAGAGATTCTAATATTCTATTGTGCATCTATGTTTTATCAAATGATAATTATAGTGTATTATCAAATGAAACATCAATGGTTATCAATGATACAATCCGAAATCCTAGAGTATTTATCAGCTACACCGGGACAGATATTAAAAACAGAAATTGGGTGAAAGATTTTGCGTGTAGATTACGTCAAAATGGTGTTGATGCTAGAGTTGATATATTCCATTTAAAACCAGGGCAGGATTTACCACAGTGGATGACAAACGAGCTGATTATGGCTGATAAAGTGTTGCTTATATGCGACAAATATTATGCAGAAAAAGCAGATGGTCGTAAAGGTGGTGTCGGTTGGGAAACAATGATAATACAAGGTGATATGCTATCGAAACAAGAGCAAAATAAATATGTTGTCATACTAAGAGATAAAGACATCGACAAAAGCTTGCCTATATATGTTAAGTCGAAATATGCTTTGAATTGGACTGACGAAAGCCAAATAAACAAAGATTTCGAAGAATTGCTGTTATATTTATTTAATTGCGATACTGAACCGCCAATCGGAGATATTCCTCCATTTATTAAAGACAAATTAACTCAATAGCCATTTTTTGAAAAACGTTACTTTCGGGTGACGTTTTTTAAGTAAGCGCAAAATAAAACAGTAACTATCAATTCACCTCAAAAACTGAGATAATACTTCCAGAAGAAAATCAAGTAATTCAAGCACGTGAAAAACTTGAAATGGAGGTATCATGGACCCAATCAAACAAACCAAAAACCAATATCGTCTGGAGGAATGGCAGGCTATCATTAAAGGGCAGCGTGCCAGCGGAGAAAGCATCCGGACCTACTGTCAGAACAACGGCATCAAGGAAGCCAGTTACTACTATTGGCTCAAGAAAATCCGGAAGACAGCCATGGAGGAAAAAGGCGGGGCCACCACCTTCGTTTCTGTCCCCCTGGACGACGTCAATGAAACGGTGTCGCACCCGGCAGCGTCCACCGCTGGTATCCTCAATCCTCATCCAGACGCGGGAGGCCACCATCACGATCCGGGATGGCGCCTCCCCGGAAACCATCCAGGTCGTCCTGAAGGTCATGACCGCGTCATGTTAGGGGATATCACCCGGGCGGACAAAATCTACATCGCCTGCGGTTATACCGACATGCGCAAGGCCATTGACGGCCTCGCCGCCATCGTCCGTGAAAACTTCCATATGAACCCCATGGAAAACAACCTCTTCCTCTTTTGTGGGAAAAGGCGGGACCGCCTCAAGGCCCTGTACTGGGAAGGGGATGGTTTCATCCTGCTCTATAAAAGGTTGGAAGATGGTTATGTCAAGACTATCATTATGTAAAGAAGCAAATGTGAAAAGCGATAAAACGGTGGTTTCATCCCATATTTCTTTACATAGAGTAACCTCCACAAACTCACTCAAAAATAAATGGGGTCAAAAGAGACACTTGAATCGGCCAGCCGAAAAATCGCCACAAAAAGACGGCCAGCCTTTTGCGCAGGTTCAATACGATGACAGACAAGTAGATGACCGTCACGGAAGTTTCTTTCAGCCGTGCTTTGATGCGTCCCATACCATAAGATTGTTTAACTGTGCCGAAGCGTCCTTCGATGGTATTGCGTTCACACAGATCGCTGTAAGCCTGCTTTTTGTCTTCCTGGTCATTCTTCGGCGGCCGGCCCAAGCGAGGACCGGTGATGACGATCTGTTTTTCTTTGCAATACCGCAGGTTTTCGCGATTACGATAAATCTTATCAGCCAGGATGCGTTCCGGGTAATGGCCGGTCCGTTTACGATAGCTTTCAACAGCGTTATTTAACGCGTCCGCTTCATTGTATTCGTCAAAATCAAGGCGCTCGATGCGGGAATACCAGTGCGTTACGCTGAGATGAAGTTTCAATCCGAATTCAGTTTTAGCGGTGACTTTGCCCCGGACGATGGGACGGACCCAATGCTGGCTGAGACTGACGATTCGATCCGGGATGGTAGTAAGCGTACAATAAACCAGTAACTATCAATTCACCTCAAAAATTGAGATAATACTTCCAGAAGAAAATCAAGTAATTCAAGCACGTGAAAAACTTGAAATGGAGGTATCATGGACTCGATCACACAGACCAAAAATCAATATCGTTTGGAGGAATGGCAGGCCGTCATTAAAAGGCAGCGTTCCAGCGGAGAAAGTATCCGGACCTACTGTCAGAACAACGGCATCAAGGAAGCCAGTTACTACTATTGGCTCAAGAAAATCCGGAAGACAGCCATGGAGGAAAAAGACGGAGCCACCACCTTCGTTCCTGTCCCCTGGACGACGTCAAAGAAACGGTGTCGCACCCGGCGGCGTCCACTGCTGGTATCCTCATCCAGACGCGGGAGGCTACCATCACGATCCGGGATGGCGCCTCCCCGGAAACCATCCAGGCCGTCCTGAAGGTCATGACCGCGTCATGTTAGGGGATATCTCCCGGGCGGACAGGATTTATATCGCCTGCGGTTATACCGACATGCGCAAGGCCATCGACGGGCTTGCCACCATCATCCGGGAAAACTTCCACATGAACCCCATGGAAAACAACCTCTTCCTCTTTTGCGGGAAAAGACGGGATCGCCTCAAGGCCCTTTACTGGGAAGGGGATGGTTTCATCCTGCTCTATAAAAGGTTGGAAGATGGTTATGTCAAGACTTTCATTATGTAAAGAAGCGGACGTAAAAAGCGATGAAACGGTGGTTTTATCCCATATTTCTTTACATAATCATTCGCTGGTTTTATGTTTTCCCATATCCATTAACCATGACTTCAAATCAGAATCAGTTTCCCATTCAGGCACTTCTTCCGGTACAAGTGTACGCCCGGCATCCTCGATGGCCTTTCTTTTTAACTGTGCGTTCGCTTTTGCATAAACCTCCGTCGTCTTGACACTGACATGGCCAAGCAGATCGCGGATATAAATAAGATCGACACCTGCATCCACAAGCGCCATTGCCGATGAATGTCTGATTTTGCGCTTACGAATTAGGTCCAGTTTCACGGTGGATGAAAGCCACCTTTGCGACAGGAGAGCCAGCAGAAAAATCTGTTCAATAAGGGACCGTTCCGCAGAGATGGTACAGCCAACCGGAAGAAATGACTGAATTAACCGGAAGGGTGGTACAGTTTTACCGCGCAGATGGTCTTCTGCGACCGGAATATACACTTTAGTGAGGAAGACCTGGCGGCCATCAACGAGATGATCATCGATGCAAAAGTGAAATCAGATGATGATTCCCATGATGATTCAACCGGAACACCGTTATCCCATGCGGATAGAGCGGATAAAGGGAACGGACACCCCCACGAAGGGACGCTGATTCTGGATGCCACCTGTGCCCCTGCCAATATCCGGTATCCCCAGGACCTGAGTCTGCTGAATGAAGCCCGGAAGAATCTGGAAGCCATCATGGACAGTCTTAACGAACAGACCACCGGTAAAATCGAACCTCGCAACTACCGCAAACAAGCACTGAAATCTTATCAAGGTATCAGTAAGAAACGGAGGAAGGGCAGCAAGGAAATCCGCAAGGGCATCCGGAAGCAATTGAATTACATCCGGCGGGATATCGACATCATCGCGGATTACCTAGAGGAAAGGGCGATGCTCGATCAGAAGCACCAGTAGCCTCTGGAGACAATCCTGGAACTTCACACGCAACAACAGGCCATGTACGATGCAAAAAGCCATACCATCCCGGATCGCATCGTCAGCCTCAGCCAGCATTGGGTCCGTCTCATCGTCCGGGGCAAAGTCACCGCTAAAACCAAATTCGGATCGAAGCTTCATCTCAGCGTAACGGAAGGGTGTTTTTTGTCAAGCAAAAATCCAAAAAGGGGGTGCGGGGACTTTTGACCGTACCATACCGGTTGGTGTATTGTACGGTAGATGGTAAAATGTGTGCGAATACGGCGAGCTGTACAAGCTCATTTTTGAGTGTGAAAACTGGGGAATGGCTAGAGACTATGGGTTTTGAGGTGGCGTAAGTGCTGCGCGGTGACGGCAGGGAGGCAGCTTTGTTGCCCAATGCGGCCAGTGCCCGGATGATCATCGGCGTCAAGCTGATGCAGATGGTCCATGGAGTCCGGAAAAAGAATATAAAATGCCCGCGGCTACTGCAAAGTGAGCTGTAACCACGGGGGAAGGGTGTCAGGCTTTTGGCGTGTTGTCGTGGGGTTGTTGCTCGAGAAGTTCTTCTACCGGAATCTTGAATTTGGTTGCGATAACTTCTGGGGTCAAGAGGCCTATTAAACTGCGGGCGGTATCTAAAGTTTCTTTTTGGGCGAGCGCACGTTCCGCCAGCACACCTTCTTGATATTTTTCTTTATCGCGTAAGTAAAGGTTCATGAATTCCACCTCCCATTCGTTGTTGGATTTGATGCGCTTTAGTTCGGACGACATGGCTTTAATCAATGGATTGTCGTCATCCCCGGGCAAGGCTGTTTCCAGAAAGGTAAGGACCTGGTCCAGTTTGGGATCAATGGCGTCTGTCCCGCGGGTGTTGAAGAAGCACTTGTGGGTTTCATCACCCAAGGCCATTTCCGGATCATCGATACAGCGATTTTCAAAGTGATAAATATGTCGGCCTTTTCCGAAGGGATCGAAAGTGCAGATGAAGATGACGTAGCTGGTATTGAGCTTATCGTACAGTTCACCTTTTTCGATGAGGTTTAAATCGATCATTCCCTGATAGTAATGGCTTCTTTTCGGAAGATAACTTTGCTGGGATGTCTGCATCTCAATGTTATATACTGTATCTTTGCCATCTTTCACATACACATCCAGCCGGACGCTTTTGGCATCCAAGGCAATATCGATGGATTTTTGTTCTTCCGGATACTCAATCCGATCAATGTCAAAACCAAGTAGGGTTTCAATCAGCCCTTTGCAGATGACTTCGTTGCGCATCATCTTTGAAAATACGAAATCATCACTGGGTGTCAGACGCTGCCAGCGTTCTTGTATGGATTGTGGTATTTTTGTAGCCATGAGCATCCCTCCCTCTGGTGATTCTTTAGTAGATTTATTATAAATTATAACAGGTTTTGGGTGAAAATACCAGATGGCGAAAGGATGGGTTAAGCAATGAGTTGCTAAGGAAAGCTTCGGTTTTTTTTAAGTGGGACTACAATTCGAGAACAGAAGTAGTGGATAAGATGGTTTGGCGGACAGATTAGTTTAAAATCATAAAATTTGGAATATAGTAATACAAACGCAACAAGAGAGTGAACTCCCCCGGGCTAAATCCCAAAATCGGAAAGGAATTGAACCACATGGAAACGACAGAACAACTTCCCTTTTACTGGAGCGGCCAGGAAATGGCTGCCCTGGGGCAGGAGCTTCAGGCGGTCTGCATCAAAGCGCTGGAGGACCATCTGAACCAGAAGATGGAGGACGAGGTGACCGCCGCCCTGGAGGCGGAGAAGAGCGAGCGTAAGGAGGACCGCAAGGGCTTTCGCTCGGGGCATTATTACCGGACCATCTACACCCTCGTGGGGCCGCTGCGGCTGAAGGTCCCACGGGTCCGTGAGATGGCCTGGCATCCTTCGTTTTTGATCCCCCGGCAGAAGGTTTCCGTGGGGCTGATGGAGACCATCATCAGCCTGTACATCGGCGGGTTATCCACCCGGACCATCGTCATGATCCTCAAGCGCGTCTTCCGCGTGTCCCTTTCCCGGGGGACGGTGAGCAATTTGACCAGACGCTTCCACGCCCTGGTGGAGAAATGGTGCAGCCGGCCCATCGCGGGGGATCAGTGGACCTTCCTCCATGTGGATGCGGTTTACATCCCCTGCCGGCAGGATGGGAAGGTGGGCAGCGTGCCCTTCTTCATCGCCCTGGGACGGGATGCCCAGGGAAATTGGGATATCCTGGGCCTGAGGGAGGGGATGGCCGAGGACCGGGCCAACTGGAGGGATTTCCTTTTGTCCCTCAAGGAGCGGGGGCTTTCGGATGTGCACATGGTTATCGGCGACGGGGAGACCAGCCTGCCGGCCGCGGTGGAGGATGTCTTTCCCGGGGCCCGGTTCCAGCATTGCATGGTCCATTTCTTCCGGACGGTGTACACCTCGGTGGATGGTAAAAAGCGGGCGGATACGGCGGAGCTGGTCAAGCCCATTTACGCCTGCGAGGATCTGGAAACGGCGCTGGCGGTGGCCGGCGGGGTGAAGGATGTGCTGCGCGGTGACGGCCGGGATGTGGCGGCGCAGAAGCTGGATGATCATCTCCACGCGACCCTCGCCCACATGGACTGGGCGGACCCGGCCCTGTGGCCCATGATCCGCAGCAACAATTTGCTGGAGCGCCTGAATCTGGAAATCAAGCGCCGGACCAAGGCCATGGCGTCCTTCCCCAATGTGGTCAGTGCTCGGATGCTCATCGGGGCCCGGCTGTTCCAGATGGTCCAGGCTGTGTGGACAGAAGGACCCGATGCGGCGATGGCGGAAGTTGGGGAGGCCGCCTGATTTTTGATAGGGAAGGTTGATCCAATGAATTCCATCATAGACATCATTGCCCTGCGCCTCCGGCATTGACGGAAGGCTCTGGGGCTGATTCAGGAGCAGCTGGCGGAACGGGCGGGGGTCCATCCTGCGTACATCGGCCAGGTGGAACGGGGCGGGAAGAACATCATGGTGAAGAAGCTCTGTGCGATCTGCGAAGCTTTGGATTATTCTTTGGCGGCATTGTTTGAGGCGGTTCCGGCCAAGACAACCGATGCGGCCTGCCATTCCTCCAAACGATATTGATTTTTGGTCTGTGTGATCGAGTCCATGATACCTCCATTTCAAGTTTTTCAAGTGCTTGAATCACTTGCTTTTTCTTCTGGAAGTATTATCTCAGTTTTTGAGGTGAATTGATAGTTACTGTTTTATTGTGTGCTTACGATAAGATGGTTTGACGGAAATACTAAATACAATATAACACCCCGTAGTCATAGCGATGTTGCGCTGTGGCTGCGGGGTATTTTTTTAGGCTTTTGGTATGTTAACATTGGGTTGTTGCTCGAGAAGTTCTTCTACAGGAATGTTGAATTTGGTTGCAATGCCTTGCAATGTTTTTTGTAGTTTTTTGTCAGCGCGTTCGCGTTCGGCCTGTATTTCTTGATTGGCAAGGGCACGTTCGGCCTTTATCCCATAATCAACACCCTCCTGATATTTTTCTTTATCACGTAAGTAAAGGTTCATGAACTCCACCTCCCATTCGTTATTGCATTTGAAGATTAAATGATTGGTTTGCCCTGCTGTGTTGAGTATGTCTTGAGTTGGTCTAGTGGGATTGAAAAGCGTTCGGAAATGGTCTGTAACGGGATGATGTCAGCAAGGCTGAGGGCATCTTTAATCCGTTGTTGCTGCGCCCGTTGGCGTTCCTCCTCACGACCTTCCTGGCGGCCTTCTTCGCGACCTTCTTCAATAAACATATTTTTAACTTTAGTTTCGTCATATTCAGTCATCAACATTTCAGTCACCTCCATTCGGTGTTCAGATAAAATCGGGGCCATGATATTTTGATTAATACATTCTTTGACGGCTAAGTCAATGGCTTCGGCTACTCCCATTGTTTTTTTGTGTTTCTTTACCCGGTCGACGAAATAGGCATATTCCCACAAAGGTCTGCATTGCTCCATCAGCCTTTGATTATGTTCCAGGTTGATGTTGAGCATGGTGGCTGTCCACTCGTAACAATCATCCTGTCGGGAGGGGTTGATGAAGAGATCGGACAGCTTGAGCTGCTTCCGGTCAGGCATATCTTCGTCGCCGTTATAAAAAACGACATAGTGGGGCGTCGGCAGTTTCAGTGGTTTCGAGCTGAAGATATTCAGGTTGTGTGTTTCAATGTAGCGGTCATACATGGATGTGTAATAGAGCAGTCCCCTGAGTGGCATATTGGGATTGAACGTGCTTACAGGTTCATGTAATCTTCCACTAGGAAAGATACATCATTTTTATATCCCATATAGATGAAATCCTGGATTGTTGTGAATTCCAAATCGTTTGGATCATCATAATGGCTCTCGTTGAGGGCGTTATACAGGGATAACAAGTTGCTTTTGCGTTCTTCGGTTCCAAAGAGGAATCGAAATAGTCGATCCTTATATTTCCTGTTAACTGGTGTGTCCATGGGCATCCCTTCCTCAAGTAAATCTTTAGTATATTCATTATAGCAGGTTTTGGGTGAAAATACCAGATGGCGAAAGGATGGGTTAAGCAATGGGCTATTTAGTAGGCAAAGAATAGTGAGGTAAACCAGGCCCGGATGCTCATCGGCGCCAAGCTGATGCAGATGGTCCATGGAGTCTGGAAAAAGAATATGAAAGGCCCGCAGCTACTGCAAAGTGCGCTGTAACCACGGAGGAAGGGTGTCAGGACTCTTTGGCGTGTTGTCGTGGGGTTGTGTTGCTCGAGAAGTTCTTTTGCCGGAATCTTGAATCTGGTTATGATTACTTCTGGGGTAAGGAGGCCTATTAAACTGCGGGCGGTATCTATAGTTTGTTTTTGGGTGAGCGCACGTTCCGCCAGCATACCTTCTTGATACTTTTCTTTATCACGTAAGTAAAGGTTCATGAACTCTACCTCCCATTCATTGCTGCATTTGAAGATTAAATGATTGGTTTACCCTGCTGTGTTAAGTATGTCTTGAGTTGGTCTAGTAGGAGAGAATAGGAATAACGCTGATTCCAGGTTTTCTTGTTCTCCAGAAGCTCCGTAGCATGCGGCTTTATGATTTTTTCATAGGCATCCGGAAAATGGAGGAGAAGGAAAAGCTCGAAGTTCGGGTTGGTGACTCCGAGTATATTATCTTTTTCACCAAGTTCAACCGTTTCATCATATCCCAGGGCCTTCGCCCCAAATATGTCTGCGTCGAAGATGATGATCATCTTATCGTGGGCCGGGTCAAAGGCCAGAGCTTAATTATTTTTCTTTTCCTTGGCAAATTTGACCAGATTTCGGGGATATGAGATATCCCTATCTTCTTCTGTTTTCTCCCAGAGTTCTAGGAAAACCGTAGGTTTGATATTCAGAGCCTTTTTGATGTCAATCAGGTGCTCGAAGTACCAGGTATCTGTATTGGCTCCTTCACATATGAAGACATATTTCCGGTAGGGTTCGATTTGGGCGAGCTTATCGGAAGAACGCTTGTTCCAATTCGAATAGTTCCGAATGGGTGCCATGCTTATTCCTCCTGGAACCCGATGCCCATCCGCTGTTCCACAGCGACTGCGGGTTCCAGTATACCAGCGCCCAGTTCTGGATGCGTTTGAACGCCCATCACATGAAACAGAGTATGTCCCGGGTCGCTCACTGCATTGACAATGGTCCGATGGAAGGTTTCTGGGGCATCTTGAAACGGGAAATGTATTACGGCCATCGCTTCACCAGTCCGGAAACACTGGTCACCGCGATAACGACTTATATTGATTATTATAACAACGGGCGCCTGCAGCGAAAGCTGGGGGTGATGACACCAATGACGTATCATGATTACTTTCAAACAGTGGCGTAAAAATACAGCCAGCCGATAACTCGACTGACGGTACATAAAATAATTATTGTCCTCTTGACAGGGAGTATACCAAAGAAGGAGGATGTTTTTTAGAAAAGTGGCCGATATGAATCACTTATAAAGATATAAAAATTATATTAATTTGCTTGCATTAATAAAAAAAAACGTGTATAATATCCCTATTAGTGGAGTAGTGGTTAATGACGATTAACCAGATTGACTTCACACTATCTTAGACCGGGAAAGAGAAATCTATTTCCGAGATGTGGCTCTTAAGGGCGAAAGGCTGGTACTCCAATGAGTGCCGGTTTTTTTATTATAAAGTGCTCATATGAGCCGCTTCTTTTTTTCTCCGGCTTGGCCAAATGTGCAAGTGCTGATATAATATAAATGATGAAGGTAATGACTGTTACCTCTGCCCATAGGATAAGAACTTTTCTTATTCCACCACCAACCGTGATGGTTACCGTGAGTATAAAAGCAATCCTCATATCTGTCAGGACTGTCCTTACCTTATGCAATATCCGGAGTAAGAACCATACCAAGGTCATCACCCGTTATGTCTGAGTAGACTATATGGATATCTGTGAGGAGATCCGCCATACCCTTGGCAGGAAGGAGCAGTATAAAAAGCGCAAAGAGACCATCGAACGGAACTTTGTTACCGCCAAGGAATACCATGGGATGCGCTATACACAATACATCGGGAAGGCCCGGGTTTCAATGCGGGTCGGGCTGACCTTTGCGTGCATGAATTTAAAGAAACTGGCAATCCTGAAACGCATGCGGGTGCTAACCGGACGCGGCCCTTCAGGTTTGTTTTCATTTCTTCATCGTTTGTCCTGTTTCATGGGTCAAAGAAAACCGGCTAACAGATTTGGTTCTTTCTGTTAGCCGGTTTGTCTACACGCTGACCTCTCTTCGGAGAGGTTTTTTTAAATTTCTATGAATAAAAATGAATAAAAGAATAGAATATATTTTTAATTTTTTATAAAGAAAAAAAGGAAATAAAAATACTGGTTAAATATACACGAAATACACGAAATTACTAACAATCTTTCATTGGGCTTAACATCCCTAAACGCATATAAAATAGCATCATTAGCGATGAATGGTTACTACTGACACAGCCGGCAGGTCGTAGGTTCGAGCCCTACAAGGCCCACCATTTTTTTCATACATTGAATTCTTGAATTTTCAATACAATTTATCAGTTGCAAATATAAAGCTTTACATGGAATTGTTTTAATACCATCCCGTGTGAGGTTATTTTTTTGGCCCAGGAAAGAGATGATGGTATCATGTCCTGTTTTTTGAAGAAATTTCTGAAGAAAAAGGATGAGACACAACCCGGGAAAAAAACTATCCCATCGTGGAGGATTATCTCCACGCCACCCTTTCCTGCATGGCCTGGGCGGACCCGGGCCAGTGCATTATCCGGAGCTACAACCTGCTGGAACGCCTGAATTTGGAAGTCAAGCGCCGGGCGGATGTGTTGGTGCTGTTCCCAAATGTAGCCAACGCCCGGATGCTCATCGGGGTCCGGCTGTTCCAGATGGTCCAGGCTTTCTGGACAGAAGGATTCGACGTGGCGATGGCGGAAGCTGGGGAGGCTGTCTCCTGGTTTTTGATAAAGAAGGGAAGGTTAAGCCTTCCAGCCAATATTCTATTCCAGGAGAACTGTATGGATACTGTAATGAAGACGAGGATGTCAGTTTGGAACGAAGATGTGGTGGCGGTGATGCATGGGTCCAACGGAGATTATTTCGTATTCGTCTGCCAGATTTGGGTTGCCTGGGGCTGAAGATCCGGTTCCCTGACTGGTTCCGGCGTTACCGGGATTTCTGCATGCTGATCGGGGGGGAGGATTACTGCCCCGTCGTCGCCCCGGAAGAAGATTACTCAAAAATGAGTAATGAAGCGATTGAGATGAGTCATTCCGATAAAGAAGGACCGGCCCGGCTCTGCGCCTTTGCCCTGGGCATTTGGGTCCGGCGGCTGCGGCCGCCCTGTGCCAGCTTGTGGCCTTTGGCCACGTGATCCACCGGGGGAATAAACAGCCCCGGCAGAGCGTGACCCTCCTGAGCTGCGCCCCCATGGCCGGGACGATTCGCTGCCAGCTATTGGGAACCTAATTCAATGAACTGCTGGGGTTCCCTGTCGAGTGGGTGTACCTCCAGCCCAAAAATGTCCGACGGCTTTTGAGCAAACACTGAAAAAAGGAAAAAAGACAAGATTTTACCCGCGGCTGATTGGCCCCACGGTAGGGGGGCGTGGGCCTGAAAAGACCCTGCCGTCGGTCTGAATTCGAGAAATTACTTATTTTTATATGAACATAAACTAAACGACTATTATATATGGATGGTAGGCTGTTATAAGGCCTGCTCCTCGATGGAAGGAGATCCCATGCACACAAGCTTAACCCCTTGTTTCAAGAATGCTGCCATGATGGCAGAGTCCATCGGGGGGCAGGTGGATTAGCTCAACCCTCCGAAAACATGCCCTTAAGAAGCTGAAAATAAAGCTGGCTTGACATCCGCCGGAGTGAAGGCTATACTTCAATTTCAGTCAATCGGTTTGGAGAGGAGATTCCATGGAACAGGATATGACCCAGGGCAGGCCGCTGCCCGTCATTGTAAAATTCGTGCTGCCGCTGTTTATCGGCAATGTGTTCCAGCAGCTGTACAACATGGTGGACGCCATCATCGTCGGGCGGTTCGTCGGGCAGAAGGCCCTGGCGGCGGTGGGCTCCACGGGGACGATCATGTTCCTGCTCCTGGGGTTCGCCATCGGGCTGACGGCGGGGTTCACGGTGCTCATATCCCAGCGCTTTGGCGCCGGGGACCGGGAAGGGGTGCGCCGGAGCACGGCCAATGCCGTCTTGCTGTCCCTGGCGGCCACGGTGATCCTGACCCTGTCCAGCGTGGCGGGGATGCGCACCCTCCTCACCATCATGAATACCCCGGCGGACATCTTTGACGACGCCTACGCCTACATCACCGTCATCGCCTGGGGGACGGCCGCCTTCGTCTTCTACAATCTGTTTTCTGCCATCCTTCGGGCCATCGGCAACAGCCGTGTGCCCCTGTTCTTCCTGGTGTTCGCGGCCTGCCTGAACGTGGTCCTGGACCTGGTGCTGATCATCGTGTTCCACATGGGGGCGGCGGGGGCGGCCCTGGCCACGGATATCTCCCAGGGGGTTTCGGCGGTGCTCTGCCTGATCTACAGCTGGGTGAAGTTCCCCCAGCTCCGGCCCCAGAGGGGCTTCCGCTTCTGCCGGGAGGATTCTGTGTTCCAGCTCAGGGTGGGCCTGCCAATGGCCCTCCAATTTGCCATTACAGCCTCCGGGACCATGGTCATGCAGTCCGCTGTGAATCTCTTCGGTTCGGTGGCTGTGGCGGGCTATACGGCTGGGAATAAGGTCCTTTATCTGCTGACCCAGGGATTCCCGGCCTTGGGCCAGGCCATGGCGACCTTCTGCGGCCAGAACTTCGGCAAGGGGGACCCGGGACGGATCCGCCAAGGCATCAGGGCGGGGGTGCGCCTGTCCAACGGCTACGCGGTGGTTTCGGGCATCCTGTCGGTGGCGCTGATCCGGCCTGCCCTGGCCCTGTTCTTTTCTGGTGCCGGGGATTTCAACGGGGCGCTGCCCTGGACCAGGACCTACGTCATCATCTGCGCAGTGCTCTTCATCCCCCTGGGGCTCATCTACATCTACCGCAACGCCATGCAGGGCTGCGGCTACGGTATGCTGCCCATGATCGGCGGGGTGGTGGAGCTGGAAGCCCGGCTGGGGGTGGCCTTGGCGGCGATGGCGGTGATGAGCTATCCTCTGGCGTGCTTCTGCGACCCGGCGGCGTGGATCGCCGCGGGGATCTTCACCGGGGTGAGCTGCCGCTTCGTTATGAAGCGGGTGGACCGCCGGTTCGAAGGGGGACCCGAAGTCTGAAAAAAATAATTCTTCCTGTTGCAATCCCGGCCTACTTTGTTTAAACTTAATCTCAGAGCTTCACCATTGTATCTTGATTGCGAATCCGGTGTCATCATGCAAATGATGGGGCTCTTTTTATGCCTATTATTGAAAACACAGGGAGAATCACATGAATGAATAAGGACAATTACATCATTGAACTGAAGCACATCCGCAAGTGCTACGAAAAGGACACGCCGGTGATCTTTGATTACAACCTGCAGGTGAAGAAGGGGGAATTCGTAACCTTCCTGGGACCATCGGGGTGCGGCAAGACCACGATCCTGCGCATGATCGCGGGATTTGAGGAGCCCACCTCCGGGGAGATCCTGTTCCACGGCGAGGACATCAGCCACCTGCCGCCCCACAAGCGGCCGGTGAACACGGTATTCCAGCACTACGCCCTGTTCCCTCATCTCAATGTATTTGAAAACATCGCCTTCGGCCTCAAGCAGAAGAAGCTGGACCGGGACGTTATTGCCGCAAAGGTGGGCAGGGTCCTGTCCATCGTGGACCTGGAGGGCTTTGAGAAGCGGCGCATCGGCAGCTTGTCCGGGGGCCAGCAGCAGCGGGTGGCCATCGCCCGGGCCATCGTCAACGAGCCGGAAATCCTGCTTCTGGACGAGCCTCTGGGGGCTTTGGACTACAAGATGCGCCAGGAGATGCAGCTGGAGCTCAAGCAGATGCACGACGACCTGGGCATCACCTTCATCTTTGTGACCCACGACCAGGAGGAAGCCCTGACCATGTCAGACAAGATCGTGGTCATGGCCGGGGGCGTCATCCAGCAGGTGGGGACGCCGGAGCAGATCTACAACACGCCGGAAAACGCCTTTGTGGCGGACTTCATTGGAGAAAGCAACATCTTCAACGGGGTCAAGACGGCGGTGGACCAGGTGCGCTTTGCGGATACGGTCTTTCCCTGTCAGGACGATTATCCCAGGGGGACAGTGGTGGATGTGATCATCCGTCCCGAGGACATCGGCCTGACCCGGGCCGGGGCGGGCCTGCTCGACGGCACGGTGATTTCCTCCATCTTCCGGGGCAAGTATTACGATGTGACCATCCAGTGCGGGGACAATGAGTTCATCTCCCAGAATACCCGGGAATTCGCCGTGGGGACGGTGGTGGGCCTGGTCATCGAGGCCGAGGGCATCCACAACGTGCCCTACGACCTGTCCATCAACCACTTCGTGGCCACGGCCGACGCAAGGGGCGCCCTGTGGTTCAACGACACCCTGGTGCCCATCGACATCAAGCGGGTGTTCCCCGGGGCACAGGTCCAGGGCGACGGCCTCGTCTCGGACCAGGGCGAGGCCATCCAGACGGCGGGGGTCCAGGTGGAATTCGCCTTCTCGCCCAAATTTGCCAGGCTCAGCGACAATCCTGAGGAGGGCTGTTTCCACGGGAACATCACCTCCATCATCTACATGGGGGATCATTACAATTACCGGGTGACCGGAGACAACAATGAGGAGTACGCGGTGGACGACAAGTGGCTGTGGAACGTGGGGGACGCGGTGAGTGTGGTGGTGCCCCCGGACAGGTTCCGCTGCCGGCTGGTAGAGGCTGAGGAAGAAGAGGCCCTGCCGTGAAGAAATCCCTGACCAAAAATGTGCTGGCGGTGCCCTACGCCTTGTTCCTGACGGTTTTCGTGGTATTTCCGGTGATGGTGATCCTCTACTTCGCCTTCACCAATGACCATGGCCAGTTCTCCCTGGCGGGGTTCGCGGGGTTCTTCGTCAATCCCCGGATGCTGGGGACCCTGGTGTACAGCCTGGAGGTGTCGGCGGTGACGACGGCGGTGTGCCTGGTCATCGCCTGGCCCACGGCCTACATTCTGGCCAAGGGCGATTTCCGCCACCGGGGGGCGGTGCTCCTCATGTTCATCATGCCCATGTGGATCAACTTCACCCTGCGGATCACGGCGGTCAAGGAGATCCTGACCTTCGCCGAGGGCAACCTGGCCTTCCACCCGTTTTTCAACACCATTTTGTGCATGACCTACGATTTCCTGCCTTTCATGATCCTGCCCCTGTACAACGCCATCGCCCGGATCGACGATGCCTACGTGGAGGCGGCCCAGGACCTGGGGGTATCGTCGGCCACGGTATTCCGGCGGGTGCTGCTGCCCCTGTCGGTACCCGGCATTGTCAGCGGCGTGACCATGGTGTTTTTGCCGGTGATGACCAACTACGTGGTGCTGGACATGATTTACAACAGCACCTACATCATGGGGAGCCTCATCGGCAGCTACTTCAACGCCTACGACTGGCGAAGCGGCTCGGTGGTATCCATCATCATGCTGGCGGTGTTGTCCATCGTCACCCTGGCGGCCACCCGGGTTTCGGAAGAGGATGAAGGGGAGGTGGTCCGATGAAGAGGCGTTTCCAATGGCTGTGGCTGGGGGCGGTGCTCCTGTTCATGTACGCCCCAATCCTGATCCTGGGGATTTACAGTTTTACCGACTCGGCGGTCATCGGGGCCCTGGGGCAGTTTTCCCTGACCAATTACCAGGTGCTCTTCACCACACCGGAGATCATGGACATGCTCACCGGCACCCTGATCCTGGCCCTGATAGTGTCCCTGATGGCCACGGCCCTGGGCACCGTGGGGGCCTTGGGGGCCTTTTACGGGCCCCGGCGGGGGCGGCGGGCGGTGCGCACCATGAACCAGATCCCCGTGGTCAACGCCGACGTGGTCACCGGGTTTTCGGTGTGCATCCTGCTCATCGTGTTCTTCGGCATGGACAAGGATACCTACATCCCCCTGGCCATCGGTCTGACCACCCTGTGCGCGCCCTTCGTGTACCTGTCGGTGCTGCCCCGGCTGCGCCAGATGGACCCGGCGCTGTACGAGGCGGCCCTGGACCTGGGGTGTACTGAGGGCCAGACCATCCGCAAGGTGGTGCTGCCCCAGATCGCCCCGGGGGTGTTTTCCGGGTTCATGCTGTCCATCACCCTGACCCTGGACGATTATTTCATCAGCACCTACACAAAGCCGGCCACCTTTGACACCATCAGCACCTACGTGGTCAACGCCACCCGGGGCTCCCAGACCGAGATCAAAACGGCCCTGTGGGCCCTGTCCACGGTGATCTTCCTGGTGGTGGTCCTGGTGGTGTTTGCCATGAACCGCTCCGCCTCCCGGGGAAATCCGGCGGCGGATGGCCGGAAAGGAGCCTGACATGGGAAAGAAGAGAATCAGCCTGATCCTGGCCCTGGTGTTGGCCCTGGCGCCAGTGCTCACGGCCTGCGGCTCTGCCGGAGGCTCCGGGGCCGATGTTCCGGAGGACGGCACCATCGTCCTGCGGGTGGGCAACTGGGAGGAATACATCGATCAGGGGGGATGGTCCGACGATGAGGCCATCACCCTGGAAGACGGCACCACCATCAAGGGGGAGGACGCCGTCATTACGGAATATGAAAGGTGGTTTGAGGAAAACTACCACAAGAAGGTCCGGGTGGAGTACGCCACTTTCGGCACCAACGAGGACCTGTACAACCAGCTGACCCTGCGGGACAATTACGACGTGGTCTGTCCTTCGGAGTACATGATCATGAAGCTCATGGACGAGGGCCGGCTCCAGCCCTTTTCCGACGGCTTTTTTGACACCGGGGACAGCCGGAATTATTACGTGAATGGCGTGTCGCCCTACATCGCCGGGATCTTCAAGAAGTTAAACCGCGGGGGCAAGCCCCTGGAGCGCTATGCGGCGGGGTACATGTGGGGGACCCTGGGCTTCGTCTACAACCCCGAAGAGGTGTCCGAGGCCGATGCCTCGGACTGGAACATCCTGCGCAACCCCGCCTATAGCAAGCGCATCACGGTGAAGGACAGCGTCCGGGACACCCTGTTTGCCGGGGTTTCCATGCTCAAACAGGACCAGCTGGAGTCGGCGGCCTTCAAGGGCCGAAGCGACTACAGCGACGCCCTGTCCCGGGAGCTCAACGATACCTCCCAGGCCACGGTGGACAAGGTGGAGGATATCCTCTCCCAGGTAAAGGATAACGTGTATTCCTTTGAGACCGACAGCGGCAAATCGGACATGATCACCGGCAAGGTGGTGGTGAACCAGCAGTGGTCCGGGGACGCGGTGTACACCATCAGCCAGGCGGCGGAGGAGGGGGTGACCCTCCAGTACGCCGTGCCCTCCGCGGACACCAACCTGTGGTTCGACGGCTGGTGCATGCTCAAAAACGGCATCGGTGCGGATAAGGACAAGCAGCAGGCGGCGGAGGCCTTCATCAACTTCCTGTCCCGGCCGGACATCGCCATCCGCAATATGAACACCATCGGGTACACCTCGGTCATCGCCGGGGGACAGAGCCCGCTGATTTACGATTATGTCAAGTGGCAGTACGGGGCGGACTCGGAAGCGGCCGCTTCGGGTGAAACCGCAGTCTACCCTCTGGGGACCTTTTTCTCCGGCAATGACGGCGACGACCGGTATAAGCTGGTCACAGACGCCGCTCAGCTGAAGGGCCAGCTTTACGCCCAGTACCCGCCCCAGGCGGTCATCGGCCGCAGCGTGGTCATGGGGTGCTTTTCCACGGAGGAAAATGAGCGGATCAGCCGGATGTGGGTCAACGTGCGCTGTCCGGATATCCGGCAGATGTTTGCGTTTTAGACAATATTTTCACATCGGTAGGATTTTTTCATTTTAGCAGGCGGACAGGACGGTCAATTTTTTACCCGTCCTGCCTGTCTTTTTTTAAAATAAAATGGCTGGTCGCCAATAATGGATCCACGGATAAAATATTGAAAGAAAATCACGCTTTTAAGTGATAAACTGCTTGATTTGTGTTAAAATGAATAATAATTCAAGGATTGGTTGATTGCGTGATGCTGCAAACGGCTCGAAGGTGCAAAATACAAAAAATTACTCGTAAAAGTTGAAATTATTTTAAAAAAGTGTTATATTAAATAATTATAAAGTAGAGTCCGGGAGAAAAAGGAATGGATAATAGGGTGATACAAAAACGGGAGAAAAAAAAGGCTATTACAGTCCTGATCGTTGAAGACCAGCGGCTCAATCGGCTCATCCTCCGGGAAATGCTCTCACCGGAGTACAATGTACTGGAAGCGGGAGACGGCCGCCAGGCCCTGGAGGTGCTGGCGAACAACAAGGGCAAGGTGAATGCCATCCTGCTGGATCTCATCATGCCGGTCATGGATGGCTATGGGTTCATGGAAGCCATCCGGGAAACGGAAGCGGCCAATCTGCCCATCATCGTGCTGACGGGCGAAATGAACCCGGATATTGAAAACAAGGTGCTGATGGACGGAGCCTGGGATTACATCACCAAGCCCTACCAGCCCTTGATTTTGTTGTCCCGTCTCAAAAACGCCATCGCCCGGAGCCAGATGGGCATGCTGCGCCAGATCCGCCACATGGCGGAGCACGACGCCCTGACAGGCCTTTACAACCGCGAAAAATTCTTCAGTGAAACCAGGCGGATCATCGACGATTACCCGGACGTCACTTTCGCCTTCCTGCGCATTGATATCGACCAGTTCAGCCTTATCAACTCCTTTTGGGGAAACAGCGAGGGGGACCGGCTGATCAACCACATGGCCTCTGCCGTCAAGCTGGTCGAGGACCGGTTCCCAATCTGCACCTTCGGCCGCATCAACGCCGATGTTTTTTGCGTCTGTCTGCCCTTTGACGAGGATTATCTGTCTCTGATTGTGGAGGATGCCAAAAACGATCTGCGCTCCTACAATGAAAATTACATCATCAAGGCGACCTTCGGCGTTTACGTGGTCACCAATCCCAAGGAACCGGTGGCCATCATGTTCGAAAAGGCCTCCATGGCGGCCCGGCAGTGCAAGGGGCGGTACAATAGCTACATCGGCCACTACACCCAGGCCATGGAGGACCGGCTCAAATGGGAGCAGGAAATCGCCAACCAGATGCAGCACGCACTGGACGAGGGCCAGTTCATTCCCTGGATTCAGCCCAAGTACCACCTGTCATCGGAAAAGCCCTGCGGCGGCGAAGCCCTGGTCCGGTGGGACCATCCCTCCAAGGGAATATTGTCCCCGGGACTCTTTGTGCCGGTGTTCGAGCGCAACGGCTTCATCACCAAGCTGGACTACAATTTGTGGGGACGGGTGTGCGCCCTGTTGCGGGGCTGGAAGGACAAGGGCTACGACCCCCATCCCATCTCCGTGAACATCTCCCGCATCGACATGTACAACCCCAACATCGTGGGGCTGATCTGTGGGCTGACGGAAAAATACGGCATCAGCGCCGAGCTCCTCAACCTGGAGCTGACGGAAAGTGCCTACATGGACAATCCGGACCAGATGAAGCGCACGGTAGAAGAGCTCAAGGAACGCGGCTTCACCATCCTCATGGACGACTTCGGCAGCGGCTATTCCTCCCTGAATACCCTGAAGGAAATCCCCGTGGATATTCTGAAGATCGATATGAACTTCCTCCAGGACTCCGGCGACGGCAAGCGCAGTGAGATCATCCTGGCCTCCACGGTCTCCATGGCGGATCAGATGGAGATGCCGGTCATCGTGGAAGGGGTGGAAACCCTGGAGCAGGCGGAGTTTTTAAAGAGCATTGGCTGTGGCTACGTCCAGGGGTATTATTATGGCAGACCCATGCCGGTCGGCCAGTACCAATCCCTGATGGAAGCCACCTGGATAAAGGGCTGAACCACAGCCCTTATTATTTTTTTTAGATAAAATGGCACCGGAAGACAGGGCGACAGGAGGCACAAACATGAAGACTTGCATATTAATCGACGGAAACAGCTTATTGTACCGGATGTACTACGGCGTCCGGCCCATGACCAATTCCAAGGGAATCCCCACTAACGCGGTGTACGGCTTTGTGAACGTCCTTTACAAGATCCAGAACGAATACAAGCCCGATTACCTGGGGGTGGCCTTTGACTTGAAGGAGCCCACCTTCCGCCATAAGGAATTTGCCGATTACAAGGCCGGGCGGGACAAGATGCCCGAGGACCTGGGCCAGCAGTTCGCTATGCTTAAGGAGCTCCTCACCGCCATGGCGGTGCCGGTGATCACCCAGCCGGGCTTCGAGGCCGACGACATCATCGGCACCCTGGCCAAAACCGGGGAGGACCTGGGGGTGGATGTGAGCATCATCACCGGGGACCGGGATTCCTTCCAGCTGGTGGACGACCACATCCACATCCTCTACACCACCACCCGCAGCGGCAGCCAGTTCGCCCTGGTGGATCCGGATTACATCGGCGAAAAATACGGGGTGACCCCGGCGGAGCTCATCGAGGTCAAGGCCCTCATGGGGGATACCTCGGACAACATTCCGGGGATTGCCGGCATCGGCGAAAAGACGGCCCTCAAGCTCATCGCCAAATACCACTCGGTGGATGCCCTCTACGCCCACACAGAGGACCTTAAGGGCAAGCAAAAGGAACGCATTGAAAACGGCAGGGAATCGGCCTACATGAGCCGTTTCCTGGGAGAAATCAACACCCAGGCCCCCTTGTCTGTGGGCTACGACGACCTGGCCTTCGCGCCCCTGTTCAACGATGCTGCCGTGACCATGCTCAGGGACTGGGAGTTCGCCTCCATCCTGAAGAAGGTGGCGGTGAGCGTTGATGGGGAAGAAGGGGCTGGGGAAGCCGGCGGCGTCCCCACCTTTTCCGTGGTGGAATCCGCCAGGGACCTGACCCATCTGTATAGCCAGCTGGTGGAAAGCCCTGAACTGACCATCCAGGCTTATGAGGAAGAAGGGCATCTGTGGATGGCCATGAAGATCCGCAAGCAGTTTTACTACATCGACAAGCCCGTCATCGGGGCGGCTTTCCTGTCCGGTCTGCTGGATCTACCCAACGCCGACGAGGTCGCCGTCACCGGCCACGACCTCAAGGCCCTGGCCCATCTCTTCAGCCGCCACGGCGGTAGCCTGGTGAATTACGGCTTCGATGTGTACATCGCCGCCTATCTGCTGGCTCCCACCGATTCCCGGTACGATTTGAAGGCCCTGGCGGCCCGGTATCTTGACGAGGCCATCCTTGGTGACGAGGAATTCCTGGGCAAGGGCAAGACCCGGGCGGCCCTTTCGGACAAGAAGCCGGCAGAGGTGGCGGCCTACCTCGTGGCCGAATGCGACGCCATCGCCAAGCTCCAGGGGATTTTGGCGGACCAGCTGGCAGAGCTGGAGATGATGGACCTGTTCAGGAACATCGAGATGCCTTTGATCCCCATCATGGCCTCCATGGAGGACCTGGGCTTTAAAATCGATCTGGCGCAATTGTCGGCCCTGTCGGTGTCCTTTGAGGAGCGCATCGACACCCTGACCCAGGAGATTTACGACATGGCGGGGCAGACCTTCAACATCAACTCCACCAAACAGCTGGGGACCATCCTCTTCGAGGAGCTGGAGCTGCCCCCGGTCAAGAAGACCAAGACAGGGTACTCCACCAGTGTGGAGGTCCTGGAGCAGCTGGCGCCCTTCCATCCGATCATTCCAAAAATCCTGGAATACCGGACCATCGCCAAGCTGGACTCCACCTATGGCAAGGGGCTGATCAAGCTGGTGGATCCCGTTACCGGGAAGGTCTACTCCCATTTCAACCAGACGGTCACCGCCACAGGGCGGATCAGCTCCTCGGACCCCAATCTCCAGAACATCCCGGTGAAGACTGAGCTGGGCCGGGAGATCCGCCGGGTCTTCGTGCCCTCATCGCCGGACCGGGTGCTTCTGGACGCAGACTACTCCCAGATCGAGCTGAGGGTTCTGGCCCATCTTACCGGGGACGAAAATCTCATCGAAGCCTTTGTGGAAAATCAGGACATCCACACCCGCACCGCCTCGGAGATCTTCGGGGTGCCCATGGACCAGGTGACCCGCCGCCAGCGGGGCCAGGCCAAGGCCATCAACTTCGGGCTGATCTACGGCAAGCAGGCCTTCAGCCTGGGCAAGGAGCTGGGCATCAGCCGGGGAGAGGCCCAGGATTACATCGACCTGTACTTTTCCCGTTATCCCAAGGTCAAGGCCTATATGGATGACATCGTGGTCCAGGCCAAGGAGCAGGGCTACGTGAAGACCCTGTGGGGCCGGCGACGCTACCTGCCGGAGCTGACCTCCCGCAACCGTATGATCGTCCAGTCCGGGGAACGGATGGCGCTGAATACCCCCATCCAGGGCTCGGCGGCGGACATTATGAAGATCGCCATGATCCGGGTGGCCAACCGCCTGGAGGAAGAGGACCTGAATTCCCAGCTCATCCTCCAGATCCACGATGAGCTCATCGTGGACACGGAGAAATCCGAACAGGATGCGGTGATGAAGCTTTTGGTGGAGGAAATGGAAAACGCGGTCAAGCTTTCGGTCCCCCTGGTGGTGGACGCCCACTCTGGCGGGTCCTGGTATGAAGTAAAGTAGATAACGAAATAAAGGAAGGGCTGGGGCGATAAGACCGGATGGCCCGGCGAGGACGACCATATGATCATAGGACTGACCGGCGGCATCGGCTCGGGCAAGAGCACGGTGTCCGCCATCTTAAAAGAAGAATACGGCATCCCCATCGTGGACGCGGACCGCATATCCCACCAGGCGACGGAGCCCGGGAGCCGGGGCCTTGAAGCGGTGGCCCAGGTCTTTGGACCGGACGTCCTCCTGGCTGACGGACGGATGGATCGGGAAGCCATGCGCCGGCGCATCGCCGGGGATCCGGACAACAAGGCCCGGCTGGAGGCCATCCTCCATCCCATCATCCAGGAGACGGTGGCGGCGGAGCTGGCGGCTTACACGGCCCAGGGCCACCCACTGGTGGTCTACGACTGCCCGCTGTTCTTTCAGACCGCCCAGGAAAAATACGTGGACCGTATCATGGTGGTGGTGGCCGGCCGGGAAACCCGCATCGCCCGCATCACCGCCAGGGACGGCATCACCCGGGAGCTGGCGGAGCAGATGCTCGCCATCCAGATGACCGACCGGGAGATGATGGAACGGGCGGACATCGTCATCGACAATAACGGTGATGAGGGGGACCTGAAGCGCTGTATTGGCGCCGTCGTAAAAAATTTGGAAAAAAATCGGGAAAAACAGTAAAAAGTGCTTGTGTTTTTCCCTCTGAATGTTTATAATATGTCTTGTTCTGAATTATTCAGATGTGGCATGCGAGGATGGTGGAATCGGCAGACACGCAGGTTTGAGGGGCCTGTTGCCAACTAAACGGCAGTGAGGGTTCAAGTCCCTTTCCTCGCACCATTTTTTTCTGACTTTTTTAAAAAAGCAGCCTCAAAAATGGGGTTGACTTCCAGAAGAAAATCCTGTATAATAGCAAAGCAAGTGACAAATAAATATCAAAGTATTGTGTGCGGAAGTGGCTCAGTGGTAGAGCATCGCCTTGCCAAGGCGAGGGTCGCGAGTTCAAATCTCGTCTTCCGCTCCATTTTTTTTGTAAAAAAGCAGATGAATTCAAGACAGCCAACCGCTGGTTTAACCAGACCGGTTGGCTGTCTTGTTCTCTTTCATTCCATTTTTGCTGCGATGTAATTATTTCCGGCCGGATGGGTGTCTGGCGTCCTTGCGGCTGATCTTGCTCTGGCGCTTGACCAGTTTATGGTAATGATGGTCCCGCATGAGGGCTGCCCGGTACAAATTGTGGGCGGCCGGGTCCCCGACCTTGGACATGGTGGGGAAGGCGCCGGAGAGGCGGCGGTGGGAATAACGGCGGAAGGCCGAATTTTCCCGCACGCTGCGGGTAAAAGCATCCACATGGTGCTGGGCCGATTCGGCGTGGGCCTTGGCTTCCTCGATCTTCTCCAGGGTCAGGGTCCGGGTATTGGACAGATGGCGGATGAGCTCGCCCTTGGTGTCGATGCCCTTGACCTTGGCGTCCTGGGTCACTGTGGTGGCCAGCTCGGACACGCGGTTGACCTTGTTCTGGAAGTTGTGGGCTTCACCGGTGGAGACAATCAAATCCAGGATCATCAGGGAGCCGATGATCTCCGCGCAGAGCACCGTGGTGGCGTGGGTCATGGCGGCGAAGAGCCCCGAAACGACGGGGTGGACGATGTAGATCACCACCAGGGTCATGATGCCGAAAAGGGTGGAATTCATCAGGCACACCCGTCCGTGGAGGTTGAACATATTCTGGGAGTAATCCCACCACCGGGCGTGGAAGGTGACCTCCATGAGCCAGCTGGAGATGTACTCCACAATGGAGGTGGAGACCATGCCGATGATGAACACCGCCGAGGGCTCGTGGATGTAAGGCTGCAGCGTCGCCACTACGATCAGGGCGCCGGTGCCGTATATGGGGCAGTAGGGGCCGTTCAAAAATCCCCGGTTGATGAAATGCCCCGCGGGGATGGAGCAGAAGGCCACCTCGCAGCACCACCCCAGGACCGAGTAGACGAAGAAATACAGGAAGAGCAGGCTGAGGGTGTAGGAATCCACGGTCATGTCTACGCGCCCTCTCCGGAAATCTTAATCATTACGCCCTTCTGGTTCTTTTCCAGGGCCAGGGCGGACAGGGATGTGGGCTGGGGCAGGGGAGTGCCGAAAAGCAGGCACTCGGAGATGTAGTTGCCCATCACATCGGCGGCGGCTTCAAAGGATTCCGCCATCTGTTCCCGCTGCAGGATGAAAGGCTCCACAGGAAGGTCGGGGAAATGGATCGTAAAATATTCCTGTTCCAGGGTGTAGACCGCCGGGTATTCAAAAACCAGTTCTTTCTGCCGGGCATCCTCATTGGGTTTGGTCATTTCATTATCCTCCGTTTGGTTTGGATTGTTGGCCTTGGCCGTTTGTTTTTTTAAGGACACGGCTTCGGGTGTCAATATTAAATGGTTTAAATATTATAGCATGAAACGAAAATAGAACCAATAAACAACAGAAGAATTTTGTATTGGTTCATCTTGTGTTATAATTATAAACCATGATTGCTATAAATCATATGCTTTAAAAAAAATATCTGTCATTTTGTATGACTTTGCAGATAAGGGAAATGAGGCGGTGTTTTGGACACAATTCAAAAAGATAAGATAAAGCGGATACGCAGGAGCCTGTCCTTGGAAAAGGCAGCGTCCCTGCTCTCCGGAGAAAATACCTGGGAAACCAAAGCCATCCCCGAGGCGGGTCTTTCTTCGGTGCGCATGGCCGACGGCCCCCACGGCATCCGGCTGGTGACGGAAAATGATGTGATCTCCACCCGGACGACGACCTGTTTCCCCCTGGCGGTGACCACGGGCTGCAGCTGGGATCCGGAGCTCATCCTCCAGATGGCCGGGGCCATCGCCACTGAAGCCAACGCCTGTGGTGTGGACGTGATCCTGGGGCCGGGGATGAACATCAAACGGTCCCCCCTGTGCGGCCGGAATTTCGAGTATTTTTCCGAGGATCCCTATCTCACGGGAAAAATGGCGGCGGCCTACGTCCAAGGGGCCCGGAAACAGAAGATCGGGACCATGCCCAAGCATTTCTTCGCCAACAACCAGGAGGAGCGGCGGATGACCCTGGATGTGTGCATCGACGAGCGGGCGGCCCGGGAAATCTACCTGAAGGCCTTCAAGATGGTCCTGGAGGACAGCCGGCCCATGGCCCTGATGACCGCCTACAACCGGGTCAACGGCACCTTCATGTCCGAGAACAAGGCTTACGTGGGCGACCTGCTCCGGGAGGAATGGCATTACCCCGGCCTCACGGTGACGGATTGGAACGGCGTCTACGACCGGGTGAAGGGCGTCAAGGCCGGGGTCAACCTGGAAATGCCCGGCAGCGGCGGCGTCAATGACAAAAAGGTGATCGAGGCCGTGCGCCGGGGCCAGCTCAAGCGTTCGGAGTTCAATAAGAACGTGGACAAGAACATCGCCTTTATCCTGAAGAATCAGGGATACCGGAAGCAGCGGCACCCCGGGGCGCCCTTTGACGCGGACAAGCATCACCGGCTGGCCCGGCACATCGCCGGGGAGAGCATCGTGCTCCTGAAGAATGAGGCGGGGATTCTGCCCATTCTCCCAGGCTCCGTGGCTTCCATGGCCGTCATCGGCAAGATGGCCTTCGAGCCCCGAATCCAGGGGGCGGGCAGCTCCCGCATCACCCCCACCCGCATCGACAGCCCCTACGAGGCCCTGGACCGGATTTACGGGGAGGAGACGGAGCTCATGGCCTGCCAGGGCTGTCCCGACACCGCCGGGTCCGAGGATTCGGAGCTCCTGGAGGAAGCGGTCCGGATTGCCGGAAGATGCGACCGGGTACTCCTCTTCGTGGGCATCCCCCCGGAACAGGAATCCGAGGGCTACGACCGGAAGACCATGGACCTGCCCGAGGGCCAGCGGACGCTGATCCGGGCGGTGTGCGGGGCCAACCCCCACACGGTGCTCATCTATGCCAACGGCGGGGCGGTGGCCATGGACGACGGCCAGGAGGCCCAGGCCATCCTGGAAACCGGCCTGGCCGGCCAGGCCATGGGCTCGGCGGTGGCGGACATCCTCTCCGGAAGGGTCAACCCCAGCGGCAAGCTGGCGGAATCCATCCCCCTGCGCTTGGAGGACACCCCGGCTTACATCAACTTCCCAGGAGTGGGAAATCAGGTGGTCTACGGCGAGGGCGTCTTTGTGGGCTATCGCTATTACGACTACACCCGGCGGAAGGTGGCCTACCCCTTCGGCTTTGGCCTGAGCTACACCACCTTCCGCTACAAAAAGCTGACCCTCACCGAGGTCATGGCCAACCATTTCGACGTGGATGTGCAGGTTGAAAACATCGGCTCCGTGTCGGGAAAAGAGGTGGTGGAGCTTTACACCGGGAAGGTGGACGGCCGGGTCCAGCGCCCCCTGCGGGAGCTGCGCCGGTTTAAAAAAGTGGCCATCGACCCGGGAAAGACCCAGACCGTGACCTTTCATTTGAGCTCCGAGGATTTTTCCTACTTCGACCCCGACACCCACGGCTGGACCTTTGAGGAAGGGACGCACCGGGTGTGGGCCGGCCCTTCCAGCCGGGAACTGCCCCTGGGGGCCGACGTGCGCCTGGTGCCCCAGGAGGCCCGGACCATCGGGCCTTATTCCTATTTGGGCGATGTCCAGGAAACAGAAAAAGGCCGGGAATTCATCGCGGCCATGCTGGGCCAGTTTGAAGCCATGACCGGGGAGACGGTGGATATGGAGGATCCCTTTATCAGGGCTCTGGCCGATTCCACGCCGGTGATTAAGCTGCTATCCATGTCCCGGGGGCTGTTTACCCCGAAGATGATGAACAAGGCCCTGGATTTCATCAACGACCCCAACGATCCCGGCCCCTTCGACTTGTCCCGGCTTTTGGAGGACGAGGACCAGGAGAAAGGCTTTTTAAGCCAGCTCATGGCGTTTATCAATAAGTGGCGGCAGGGGGATGCAGAGAAGAATTACAGCGCCGATTCCAAGGTCAGGGACCTGCTGGACGACCCGGAAACCCGGGCCGTCCTCACCCGGTACTGCGACGAGCAGTATCTCCAGGACGACCTGGTCAAGACCATCACCCGCATGGGGCTGACCCTGCGCAGGGTCCAGTCCCTGGCGCCCCAGGATGTTTTCCCACCGTCCATGCTGGAACAATTGGATTCGGAACTGAGACAAGTTAAAAAAGAGGATTAAAAACACAGAATGAAACTACTCATGATCGACACGGCGACTATCGTCGCCACAGCCGCCATTATGGATGAAGACAAACTGGTGGCTGAAAGCATCGTCAATTATAAAAAGAAACATTCGGAAAAGCTCCTGCCCACCATCGACCACATGCTTGGGGATTCGGGGCTGACCCTGCAGGAAATGGACGCCTTCGGGGTGGTGGCGGGGCCCGGCTCCTTCACCGGCCTTCGCATCGGCATGGCCACGGCCAAGGGCTTCGCCCAGGCCCTGGACAAGCCCATGGTGACGGTCTCCACCCTGGAGAGCCTGGCCGCCAATGTGGCCTGCGCCGACGGGGTGATCTGCCCCATGCTGGACGCCCAGCGCTCCCAGGTCTACACCGGAGTTTACCGCTGGGCGGGGGACGACCTCCAGGCCATCCAGGGCGAGACGGTGCTCACCATTGAAGAACTGGCCCGGATTCTGAACACCCTGGGGGATGAACCCAAAACTATTTTGGGAGACGCCCTGGCCAAGTACTACGATCCCTTGGCAGGGATGGTCCCGGGAACCCGCCGGGTGGCTCCGTACCTGGCCATGGACCGGGCCTCTTCGGCAGCCCAGATCGCCATGAAGAAGCTGCTGGCCGGCCAGACGGTGACCTACAGGGACGCAGCCCTGACCTACCTGCGCAAATCATCAGCAGAGGAGCGTTTTGGAAAATGAACGGTGAAGTGACTTATCGCAGCATGACGGCGGAGGACACCCGCGTCATTCCGGAAATTGAAAAAGTATGCGGCCTCCATCCCTGGACCGAGGAGGGCTACATCTACGAGGGGGCCAACCCCCTGGCCCGCTACCTGGTGGCGGAAGCCGACGGCCGCATGATCGGTTTTGCCGGCATGTGGTGCGTGGTGGACGAGGCCCAGCTCATGAAGATCGGGGTCCTGCCCGAATGCCAAGGCCAGGGGGTGGGCCACGCCCTGATGGACCGGCTCATCGCCCTGTCCCAGAGGGAAGGCTGCATTTCCATGACCCTGGAGGTCCGGGTCAATAACGAAAAGGCCCTGTCCTTTTACGGCGGCCTGGGCTTTTACGTCACCGGCCGGCGGGAAAAATACTACGATGACGGCACCGACGCCTTCCTGATGCAGAAGGATTATGAGGCGTGAGGATTGGGACGGGCCCATTCCCTTTAATACGAAAGAAGTGACAAAATGAAAATATTAGCCATTGAAACATCCTGTGATGAAACCTCGGTGGCCGTCGTGGAGGACGGCCGGCGGGTCATCACCGACCGGATTTATTCCCAGATCGACATCCACCGGAAATATGGCGGGGTGGTGCCGGAAATCGCCTCCCGCAACCATGTGGTCAAGTTGCCATACGTGATCGAGGACGCCATGGAGGAAAGCGGCATGACCCTGTCCCAGGTGGACGCCATCGCCGTGACCAACGGTCCCGGCTTGGTGGGGGCCCTGCTGGTGGGGGTTTCCGGGGCCAAGGCCCTGGCCTACGCCCTGGGCAAGCCCCTGGTCGGGGTCAACCACATCGAGGGGCACATCGCTGCCAATTACCTGGAGCACCCTGAGCTGGAGCCCCCCTTCTTGGCTCTGGTAGTCTCCGGCGGCCACACCCACCTGGTAGAGGTGGAGGATTACGAGGCCTACCACGTCATCGGCCGCACCCGGGACGACGCCGCGGGCGAGGCCTACGACAAGGTGGCCCGGGTCCTGGGCTTTCCTTATCCCGGGGGCCCGGCCATCGATCGGGCGGCGGCCCAGGGGGATCCCGACGCCTACGATTTTCCCCGGGTTCTGCTGGAAAAGGGCAGCCATGATTTCAGCTTTTCGGGCCTCAAATCCGCCGTCCTCAACGAGCTCAACCATCTGAAGATGAAGAACATCCCCTACAAGGCCGAGGATGTGGCCGCGTCCTTCCAGGCCGCCGTGGTGGAGGTGCTGGTGGAAAAAACTGTGGCCTGCGCCTTGGAGGGTGGCTACAGCAGGGTCTGCATGGCAGGCGGAGTTTCCGCCAACAAGGGGCTGCGCGCCGCCATGGCTCAGGCGGCCCAGGACCACGGCTTCACCCTGTATTACCCGTCGCCGGTGCTGTGCACCGACAACGCCGCCATGATCGGATCCATGGCCTATTACAATTACAGGAGCGGCATGACCAGCGATCTTTACCTGAACGCCGAGCCGGGCCTTTCCATCGTCGAATCCTGATTTTGAATCTTAAAAAAAATTAAAAATCGCAGAAAAATCGCCCAAAGGTATTGCAAAAGCCCAGCCTTTCGTTTAATATATTATTAGCACTCAGATATATTGAGTGCTAATAAAAATCATTAAGTCAATAATTTAAATTGGAGGCATAAAGATGAACTTAAAACCATTGGGTGACAAAGTCGTTATCAAAGTAAAGGATGAAGAAGTTACGACCAAAAGCGGGATCGTTTTGCCAGGTTCTGCTCAGGAAAAGCCCCAGCAGGGGACCATTGAAGCGGTAGGCACCGGCGCCATCGTCGACGGCAAGAAAGTGCCGCTGGACGTCAAGGTCGGGGATGAAGTCATTTATTCCAAGTACTCCGGTTCTGAAGTCAAGGTCGGGGAAGAAAAATACTTAATCATCAAACAAAGCGATATTTTAGCCATTATTGAATAATTAAAAATCAGGAGGAACAACCATGTCAAAAGATATTAAATATGCTGTTGATGCAAGAGAAGCACTGATCAATGGTGTGGATCAGCTGGCCAACGCGGTCAAAGTCACACTGGGACCCAAGGGACGCAACGTCATCTTATCCAAGAGCTACGGCGCACCCAACATCACCAACGATGGGGTGACCATCGCCAAGGAAATCGAACTGGAAGACGCCTTTGAAAACATGGGCGCCCAGCTGGTGAAGGAAGTCGCCACCAAGACCAACGATGTGGCCGGCGACGGGACCACCACCGCCACCCTGCTGGCCCAGGCCATTGTCCATGAAGGCAACCGCAATGTGGTCGCCGGCGCCAATCCCATGGTCCTCAAGAGAGGGATTGAAAAAGCCGTGGAAACCGTGGTCGCCGGCCTCAAGGAAATCAGCCAGCCCGTCAAATCCGCTGAATCCAAAGCCCAGGTCGCTTCCATTTCCGCAGGGGATACCCAGATCGGCCAGCTCATCGCTGAAGCCATGACCAAGGTCGGCGACGACGGCGTCATCACCGTTGAAGAAGGCAAGGGCATGGGCACCGAACTGGAATTCACCGAAGGGATGCAGTTTGACAGAGGTTACCTCTCCGGCTACATGGTCACCGACACCGAAAAGATGGTGGCTGAACTGGATAATCCCTACATCCTGATCACCGACAAAAAGATCTCCAATATCCAGGAAATCCTGCCTGTGCTGGAAAAGATCGTCCAGCAGGGCGCCAAGCTGTTAATCATCGCTGAAGACGTGGAAGGCGAAGCCTTAACCACCCTGGTCCTCAACAAACTCAGAGGCACCTTCAACTGTGTGGCTGTCAAGGCTCCCGGCTTTGGTGACAGACGTAAGGAAATGCTCCGTGATATCGCCATCCTCACCGGTGGCCAGGTCATCTCCGAAGAAGTGGGTCTGGAACTCAAGGATACGGACATCGCCCAGCTGGGCCGTGCGCGCCAGGTCAAGGTCGACAAGGAAAACACCATCATCGTCGACGGCCAGGGAGACAAGGCTGAAGTGGACGAACGGGTTTCCCAGATCAAGGCTCAGATTCCAGAAACGACCTCCGATTACGATAAAGAAAAGCTCCAGGAACGTCTGGCTAAGCTGGCCGGCGGCGTCGCTGTCATCCAGGTCGGTGCTGCCACCGAAGTGGAACTGAAGGAACTCAAATACCGCATTGAAGACGCCCTGAACGCGACCCGTGCCGCCGTGGAAGAAGGGGTTGTGCCTGGCGGCGGAACCGCTCTGGTCAACACCATCGACAAGGTTGACGCGTTAATTGCTACCTTGGACGGGGACGAAAAGACCGGTGCAGCCATCATCCGCCGCGCCATCGAAGAACCGGTCCGCCAGATCGCGGAAAACGCGGGACTGGAAGGTTCTGTCATCGTCAACGAAATGCGCAAGAAAGAAGCCGGCATCGGCTTTGACGCCCGTACCGACGAATATGTGGACATGGTTGAAGCCGGAATCATCGACCCGACCAAGGTCACCCGCACGGCCATCCAGAACGCAGCCAGCATCACCTCCATGCTCCTGACCACCGAAGTGGCTGTAGCCGATCATCCGGAAGAAAACCCGGTTGCCGGTATGCCGGCAGGCGGAATGGGCGGCGGAATGCCCATGATGTAAGCTCCGGCTTCCATCAGAAAGCACGGATGTGCAAACCAATTTAAATGATTTTTCAGCGCCGATCTCCCCGTGGGACCGGCGCTTTTCTTTAGTTTTGCTTGGGTTGAAAATTTACATCCACTTTGAAAGGAAATGTTTTCAGGAAAGGGTTGTGATTTTTTTGGATTTGGGCTATCATGTAATCATCTTAATACATACGGGGGTATTTGGAAATGAAACGATTGGGTTTTCAACTGAGCCATTTTGTCAATCAGGAAATCCGTACGGAATTGTGTGCGCTGGAAACGGGAATGCATAGCATCTCCTATCCGGTGATCCGTAAGGTGGAGGATACCTATTGCATGGCGGCTTTTGTGGAGCATTTTACAGCGGAAGATTTGCAGAAGGGGATTGTCAATCGACCGGATACCTGGGCTGTGGCGGATTTTAACACCGGGGAGATCATCGAACGCTTCAACTGCGCGGATAAGGATTTTATCGACCGGCCCCTGGATCAGCAGATCCACTACATCAACCAGGAAGCCATCATGGACCAGCTGTTCCACGAACGGATGTTCGCCCTGCTGGACCGGCTCCGCCTGTCCATCCTGACCAACAATTCATTTGACATCGATCTTTACAACATCTACATGGACCGTCTGGCCATGAATGTGTCCCAGGATCTGCGGCCCTATTACATCGCCCTGAGCAAGGTCGATTACGCGGACGGCTACCGGAAGCTGGTTTCAGCATAAATTTATCTGAATTCCTTTGTTTTTTGTCTGTGCGGCCATGGCGGCCTTTGATATAATGAGGGTTATCAAGAGAGTTGGAGACAGATATGTGTACGATATCGATATATAATCCCATTGGATGCGATAAGGAATCGCCGGAAGCCCTGCAGATCGCAGTGCTGGTCAGGCATCTCAGAAAAAATGCCGGGCTGACCATCAATCTCATGGATTTTGAAGATTCACCGGAGGCTTTCTGCCACGACCAGAAGGTCGAAGAGATCCTCCTTCAGGAAGGACCGGATGTCTTTCCCGTGACCGTGGTGGATGGGGAAGTCTTTCAGAAAAAGGGCTACCCCTGTTATCAGGACCTCCTTGCCTGGAGCGCCAACCGGCCTCTGGCAGAGATTACTCCCGCCGAGGCTTAGCCACAAGCCGTTAAAACAGGGAGTTGTGCATATTTAAAAACGAGACAGACCCGACAGGGGATTTGTCTCGTTTTGTTTTTTGTCATCCTTCGGTGACGTCGTAGGGGATGCCGGCAAAAAGGGCCTCCACCTCGGGCCGCTTGGCGGCGTAGATCTTCATGATCAGGCCGTTGATCAGGGTCAGGATGGCCTGGGCATCGACGGAGCCGTCGTTCTGGGGCTTGGCGGCGTAGAGGATCATGAGCATCTCGTTGCGGGTGGTGCCTTTAACGTCCTTGAACAGGGTATTCAGTATTTTCTTTTCGTCATTCGATAATTCCATAATTCGTTCCTTTGTCATTTAATAGTCGTATTATATCAGTGAAGGCCGGCGGGTTCAATCGGATTCATCAGATTCTACCAACAGGGCAAGATTTTCCCATTTTTCCAGCAGCCCATTGGATTTTTCCTGAAGGGTTTCGTATTCCTGGGTGGCGGCCTGGGCCTTTTCCGAGTCGCTGAAGAAATCTGGGTCCCCCAATTTGCGCTCGATGTCGGCGATGGCCCCGTCGGTGGCCTCGATTTCAGCTTCCAGTGCCTTGAGCTCCCGCTTGAGCTTGCGAACACTGTCCTGGGCGCTTTTGGCCCGCTTGCGCTCGTTGCGCAGCTGGGTCTTGGTCATCTGGGGGGCGGCGTCCTCCGCCGCGGCGCTTTTGGCCCGCTGGAGGCTGTCGTAATAATCGTCGTAATTCCCCATGGATTCCCGGAGCCCGTCGGGGGTGAGGACGAAGATTCGGTTGGCAATCTGGTTTAAAAAGTACCGGTCGTGGGAGATGGCCAGGATGGTGCCGTCGTAATCCGCCAGGGCGTTTTCCAGGATTTCCTTGGTGGGCATGTCGATGTGGTTGGTGGGCTCGTCCAAAAGCAGCAGGTTAGACTCCGAGACCATGAGCATGGCCAGCCTCAGACGGGCCATTTCGCCCCCTGAGAGGCTTTCCGTGGTCCGGTACACCTCCTCCTCTCCGGTGAACAAGAAACGGGCCAGCAGATTGCGGATTTCGCCTTCGCTGAGCTGGCTGTCGATCTGCCAGATGGCGTCGATGAGGGTGATGTCCCCGTAGGCCTGGGATTCCTGGCCCTCCTGGGTGTAGTACCCGGTCTTGACCTTCTGGCCGTAGCGGATGAAGCCGGTGTCGGGGAGGAGCTGGCGCAGCAGGATCCGCACCAGGGTGGATTTGCCCACGCCGTTGGGGCCGATGAGGCCGATCTTGTCGCAGCGGTGGATTTCAAAGCTGACATCCTTAAATAATGGCAGGCTGTCGAAGGATTTGCTCAGGTCGCTGACGGTGAGCACATCGTCGCTGCTGCGGATTTTCGGGGAAAAGCTCAGCTTGATGGCGTTGTCCGCTTCAAACTGGTGGATGGTCGTCATCCTTTCCAGCTTCTTTTCCCGGCTGCGGGCCCGCTTGGAGCTCTGGACGGAATTGTAGGCCCGGAGCCGGTCGATGATCTGCTGCTGCCGGGCAATCTCCTTGTTGTTCTTCTCAATCCGGTCCTGCTCCGCCTGGTCGTAGCGCTGTTTTTTCAGGGTATACTCGGTGTAATTGCCTTCGAAGCTGATGAAGCGATGGCGCTCCAGCTGGGTGATGCGGGTGCACACCTTGTCCAGGAAGTAGCGGTCGTGGGAGATGATGATGAAGGCCCTGTCGTACCCCCGGAGGAAGGTCTCCAGCCAGTCCATGGTCTGGAAATCCAGGTAGTTGGTGGGTTCGTCCAGGAGGAGCAGGTCCGGGGCCTGGAGGAGGATGCGCCCCAGGGCGATCCGGGTCTTCTGTCCGCCGCTGAAGGTGGCAATATCCTTTTTAAGGTCATCGGCGGTGAAGCCCAGGCCGGTGGTAACGCCCCGGATGCGGCTGGGGTATTCGTACCCGCCCTGGTTCTGGTATTTTTCCTGGAGGCGGCCCAGCTCTTCCACAGCGTCCAGCTGTTCCTGGCCGGCGGTGTGGTTAATGGCTTCCTGGACGGCTTTCATTCGGTTCTCCATGGCGGTCAGATGGGTGAAGGCCTCCATGAAGACCTGCTTCATGGTCCTTCCGGCCTGGTCGGCGGTATCCTGCCTCAAATAGCCCACCGTCAGACTGGGGGTCAGGTGGATGCTGCCGCCGTCGGGCAGGAGCTCGCCGCAGAGAAGCTTGAAAAAGGTGGTCTTGCCGCTGCCGTTGTTGCCGATAAGGCCGATCCGCTCCTTTTCCTGGACAGAATAAGTTAAATCTTTGAATATGGTATGGATTCCGTAACTGAAATCCAGGTGATCGATGGTGATTAGCATGTCGTGTCCTCTTGATTTCCCGTAAAATTTAAAGCTTCCTATATCATAACAAAAAAGTCGCTGAATTTCGCTATAAAAGATTTAAATAGAGTTTGATTTTTTTTTCACAAACTGTTATAATTTAAAGACAGTAAATGAGGAACAGGGAGGCAATATGCAGAGTTATTCTAAAAAGGTCTCGATGACCGTCGTCAAACGATTGCCTAAATATTATCAATACTTAAGTGATTTGAGTGACCGCGATGTGGAAAAGATTTCATCCAAGGAATTGGCGGCGTTGATGGGGCTGACGGCTTCCCAGATTCGTCAGGATCTCAACTCCTTTGGCGCCTATGGCCAGCAGGGATACGGCTATAAGGTCGCAGAGCTGAAGAATGCGATCCGGGAGATCCTGGGACTGGATCATTCCTACAATTGCATCATCATCGGCTCCGGGAACCTGGGGAGGGCCATTTCCAATTATGAGCGCTTCAAGCGGGATGGCATCCATATAAAAGCCATGTTCGACGTAAGTCCGGAGCAGATTGGCAAAAGGATTGGCAACGTGCCCATTTACCACATGGACGACCTGGACGATTTCGTCAGGGAAAATGCCATCAACATCTGCATCCTCAGCGTGCCCCGGGAGGTGGGACAGGAAATCTCCAACCGGGTCTGCAAGCTCGGCATCAAGGCGATCCTCAATTTCGTTCCTCTGGATCTGACGGTCCCCGACGATGTGGTGGTGGAAAATGTGAACATCACCGACAGCCTGTTCACCCTGACCTTCCTGCTCAGCGAGGACAAGGACTGATTTTCAGCAGTGGAATACAATAAAGGCACTCAGCGTTTTGAGTGCCTTTTTGGCATTTACTCCTCGTTGATTTTTTCCGGCGGAAGGTCGGAAAGCTCATCGAGGAGGGGGTAACGGGTTTCCAGGAGGCTGAGGATGTCGTCGGTGATGAGGCTGGCGGAATGGCCGTAATTCATGGCCTTCAGGGCATTCTTCATGGAATACTGCTGGATCTCGTTGCCCTTGAGGGCCTTGACGGCGACCAGCAGCTCAGTCTGGTTCTGGGTGACGATGGCCGCCCCCCGTTCCTTGAACCAGGCCGCATTGCCGCCCTCCTGACCGGGGGTGGGCTGGTAAAGGATTAAGGGGATGCCAGCGGCAATCACCTCGCTCAGGGAAATGCCGCCGGGCTTGGTGATGAGCATGTCGGCAGTGCGGTATAATTCGTGGATATCCGGAATGAAACCTGAAATCTGGGTATTGGCCAGGGACAGGCGGTCCAGCTTTTTGTGGAGCTTTTGATTTTTCCCGGTGATGACGATGGTCTGAAGACCGGGAAGCGCATCCAGGGCCTGGCAGATTTCCTCCATGTTCTTGAGAACGCCGTAGGTGCCCGCAAAGAGCATCAGGGTTTTCCGGCCCGGATCCAGATGGTATTTCTTCTGGACGGCCCTCCGGCTGGTGGCCTTGTAAAAGGCGTCCCGAATGGGGATGCCGGTTTCCAGGATCTTACTGTGGGGGACCCCCATGGTGAGGAGCTGGCGGGTCACATTGGTGCAGGCCACGTAGTATTTGTCCGTATCCGGGTGCATCCAGGGCGAGGGCATGCAAAAATCCGTCACCACCGAAAATACCGGGATGTCCGGATAATGGGCGCTCTTGAGCATGGCCGACACGGTGTAGGGGTAGACGTTGACGATGCAGTCGGGCCGGACCTCCTCCAAGACGCGCAGCAGGGTCTTCCGGGTCAGTGCCCAGAAACGGTGCATGGCCTTGCTGTCGGGGCAGCTGTCCACGTGGTCGTACATCTTCTTGTAGCTGGCCTTGCCGATGCCGGAATAGGAAAGAAGGTAGGCCTTGCCTGCTGCCTGGTTCACAGGGTGGTTGACCTCGTCGAAGAGATCGCAGATCCGGACCACGGCGCCCCTTTCCTGGAAAGACCGGGACAGGGTATTGGCCACCATTTTATGCCCCGACCCGTGGGAGCAGGTCAGGATCAGGATTTTTTTGGGTGTGTTCATTTGTAGTACCTCATTCATTTCTGGTATCAAGGATAACTTTTTTTGATTAGAATTTGATAAGAGTGGGGGAAATTCAAGCTGGCTTTAAGGAATTTTGCCTATCTTTATGGATGGAAATGGGGGGGAATCTTCGGTTTTGTTTAATTATCTAAAAAAAGGGATTGTCTCTTATCGTTTTCAACTGTATAATATAAATAACAACTTAGAAAGTAGGTGTCTTTAATGATTGAATTTGTATACGGAGCGAAAGGCAGCGGCAAAACAAAAAAAATGATTGAAATGGCGAACGCAGAGGTGGATAAAGCAAAGGGGGATATCTTATTCATCAATGACCGCGATAAATATAGAGTGACCGTCGACACGAAAATCCGTTTTGTGAATTCGGATGATTTCAACATCAAAGGGGAAGAAGAACTCTATGGGTTCATCAGCGGCGTCATCGCAGGCAATTACGATGTGGATGTGGTGTACATTGACAATCTTCTCCGGATTATCAATGCCAATGGTCCTGAAGATATCGAAGGTTTGCTGAAGAAGCTGGACGTCATCCAGAAGAAACAGGAAATCAAATTTGTTTTAAGTTTAAGTTGTGATGAAAAGGCGATTCCGGAATGTATTAAGAATTACCAATAATGATGATTTTCATTCGCCGATTGCATGAGATGCAATCGGCTTTTCCATGCAGGGGGCGGTCATGATGGCATGCGGTCAGGTTTACTATCCTTACTCCCAATGGCTGAAGGCCCGCTACGGACAGAAGGTCTACAAGATTCCCGTCAACCTGGCGGGAACCTGCCCCAACCGGGACGGGACCCTGGGGACCGGGGGCTGTATCTTTTGCGGGGCCTGCGGCGGAAGCGCCGAGTCCCTTTCCGGGATTATGCCGGTAAGAGAGCAGATTGAAAAGAACAAGGCGTACATGGGTTCCCGCTACCATGCCGGGCGCTTCATCCCCTTCCTGCAGAACTTCACCAACACTTACATGGATCTGGCGTCGTTCAAAAGCATTGTCGGGACGTGCGCCGAGGGCGACGACGTGGTGGGGGTGGCCATTTCCACCCGGCCCGACTGCGTCACCGACGCCCAGCTCGCCTTCCTTGAGGAGTTCCAGGGGCAGCGGGGCCTCGATGTGTGTGTGGAGCTGGGGCTCCAGACCGCCAATTACAAGACCCTGGCCCGGTTGGGCAGGCAGCACGGCCTGGGGGATTACGTCGACGCGGCCCGACGCATCAAGGATCACGGCCTCCAGCTGTGCACCCACACCATTTTGGATCTTCCCTGGGATGACCTTGTGGATGTGGCGGAGACCGCGGCCATCGTGTCCGGTGCCGGGTCGGATTTTGTGAAATGCCATTCACTGTATATCGAGAGGGGCACCCGCCTGGCGGATTCCTACGAAAAGGGCGAAATACGGCTTTTGGACGCGGAAGCGTACATTGAACGGGCCATCCTGTTTTTAAGCCATCTGGCGCCGGATGTGGCCGTCCAGCGCATCATCGGCCGGGCACCGGCCTCGGACACCGTCGTCGCCAATTGGCACACCAGCTGGTGGAAGATCCGGGATACCCTGATCCAGCGGATGATGGAGCAGGACATCTGCCAGGGAAAGGATTACCTGGCGAAAAGGGCTTTGCTGGGAACGGCGATGGCCTGACGTGAAGGGGAGGATTTATGGGCACACAATACTGGCAGGAGATGCTGTTGCCGTATCAACAGGCGGTAGACGAGCTCCTGCTCAAAATCAACAGCTTGAAGTCGCAAACCATCCAGATGGGCGAGAATTCCCCCATTGAGTCTGTAACAGGCCGGATTAAGTCAATTTCAAGTATATTGGAAAAAATTAACAAATACGGTTATAATATAGATGACTTGGAAGAAAAGATTATGGACATCGCGGGAATCCGCATCATCTGCCAGTTCGTGGAGGATATCTACGAGGTGGCGAACATGTTTTACGCCCGGGATGGCAAGGATCTGAAAGTGGTCAAGATAAAGAATTATCTGGAAGGAGAGGATAAATCCCTGTTCAAGAGCGGGGAAGGGATCCCCAAGGCCAGCGGCTATCAAAGCTACCACATGATCATCAAATATCCGGTGTTCTGCTTCACCGGCTACCGGGAGGTCTATGTGGAGATCCAGATCCGCACATTGGCCATGAATTTCTGGGCGATCATCGAGCATTCCCTGAATTACAAGTACAAGGGAAAGCTGCCCGGGGAAATCAAAACCCGGCTGACCAATACGGCGGATGCCGTCTGCGGCCTCGATGACGAGATGTCTGTCATCCGGGATGAAATCCTGTCGGCCCAGAAGATCTTCAAAATGAAATCCGGCACGGTGAACGACATCCTGGAAAACATCAACAATCTGTACAAACTGCATCAGGATAAACGCGCGGAAGCTTACGAACGGGAATTTGACCGTCTTTCCAAGGAAGAGGATTTGATTCAGCTCATATTGCTTAAAAAGGAATTACAGACAGAAGTTGGGCAGATCAAAGCGGATGAAGCTTAATTTATAGAAAGGAGTATTCGATGGATAATCAAAAAATGCGATTTGAAAAAGGAGAAAATGAACAAGTGGGCGACGCAACACACAATGAACTGATTAATGGGGTTGAATATGCAAACAGCGGAATGGATGAAGTGGGTGAAAACATCATCCGGTTTTTCTACTCGATTTTGGGAAAATACCGTTTGAACCATCGTCCCCTGGACCGGATTGGCGATCCCAACGAAACCCTAGTGATCGAAGGGATGGAAAACACCCAGCTGAAACCGGCTCTGACCATGACCATGAATGGCCAGACCTTTCCGGACTGGGTCATTGAAATTGCCAACCCGGAAGACGAGGAAATGACCTACCTGGCCAAAACGGGCATTTACAAAGAAGCCGGTGTCCGGGAATACTGGATCATTGATCCGGACAAGAAGGTGGTTCTGGCGTACTTCTTTGAAAAGAATGGTCTGATCCCCGCTATTTACGATTCGGCCCAGCGGATCCGGGTCGCCATCTACAAGGATCTTTTCATTTCCTATTCGGATATCTTTAAAAATGTCTGATACATTCCACAAGACGCAAAAAGAGACAGCACGTTGTGATATGCCCCCTGTCAAGTAGACAGGTCAAATATCTAAAATTGATTATTGACAGTCACACGACTTTTGTGTGGCTGTTTTTTGATGTTTGCCATTTTGCTTTGTATTTCAAAATCCGTTTATTCACCGGAATAGGATATGCCACGGGTTGATCCGTTGATAGGGCGGCGGTTCTGATTTCCAACGGCGTTTGACAGTGAAATCGACCTTGAGGCCGGTCCTCTGAGTAAAAGCGCAGATAATCTTCAATGGCGAACCGCAGGGATTCCTCATCGTCGATCTGATACATTTGGTACATTTCGGTTTTTATGATCCCCCAGAAACCTTCGATCGGTCCATTATCGATGCAATGGCCGACCCGTGACATGGATGGCTGTATCCCATGCTTTTTCAGTTTGCCTTGGAACACTTCGTTCGTATACTGGAAGCCACGGTCACTGTGGAATATCGGCTTGGCGTCAGGATTGGCTGCCATCGCCTGATCGAAGGTTTTGAATACCAGCTGGTTGTCATTGCGATGGCCCAGCACGAAGGCGACTGGTGTCCTGTCATATAAATCCAGGATGGTGCTTAAATAGAGCAACCTCCACAACCTCACTCAAAAATAAATGAGGTCAAAAGAGGCAT
>Ga0183097_10730_pt1 | contig 42550 bp, 35 predicted proteins | sample BioMet8_FD_128883 | JGI IMG/M metagenome (GOLD analysis project Ga0183097, IMG submission 128883) | Microbial communities from bioreactor (seeded with sewage sludge) at Lawrence Berkeley National Lab, California, USA - Biofuel... | ecosystem: Engineered > Bioreactor > Anaerobic > Unclassified ... | reverse complement strand
CTGGGAAAACTCCAGGCTATTCAGTGTACGCCAATTTTATTTTACATACATTTACTACTGTGGAAAGTAAAACGGGCCTTAAAATGGCTGCCGTGTCAAAAAGTGGCTTTTGCGCAGTAGACATTATTTATTATAAATAGTTCATCGGATTGACGGGCGTGCCATTCAGCCGTACTTCAAAATGTACATGCGGTCCGGTAGCCATGCCAGTAGCGCCTGAATAGGCAATAATCTGTCCTTGCGATACCGTTTGGCCGGCGGAAACGGTAAGACTTGTATTATGTCCATAAATAGTAGATAATCCGTTGCCATGATCAATGAGTACGGCATTTCCATATCCGCCCATCCAATCGGCTTCTACGACGACGCCGGCAGCGGCGGCATGCACCGGAGTTCCGTAATCGACGCCGATATCAATCCCGCTGTGGAAAATTCTGCGACCTAAGACGGGGTGTATGCGGTAGCCGAATGGAGAAGTAATAGGACCGTTTACCGGCCAAATAAATATTCCGGAACCACTGGGAGTGGGAGCACTAGTATCAAAATCCATGTTTGCTGCCGCAGCTGCATTGGCTCTGGCTTTAAGCATATCACTGATATGTTGTGAGGAAGCTTCCAATTCATTATAGGCTTGTTCAGCCGTTGCTTTGTCATTTTGGGTTTTATCTAAAATGGCTTGTTGTTCTGCTTTATGCTTTTCAATTTCTTCTTTCTTTTTTGCAGCGTCAGATTGTAATTTTACCTGTTCTTGTCGTTCCGTTTCTAATTCTGTTTTTTGCTGGTTGATTGTATCCCTATCGGCAGCAATGGAATGGATAAGTTCCATGTCGGAATTTACGATTCGTTCCAATAGCTCTACGCGGTTGGCAAAATCATTAAAATCCTTAGCGCCGATGACAACATCTAAGTAATCCAGTTGACCATGCATGTAAATATCACGAATACGGGTACCTAAAATTTTCTGCCGTTTTTTTAGATTTTCCTGCGTTTTGTCTAAATTAACTTGTGTTTCCGATATTTGATTTTCTGTTTGGAGTAATTGGTCCGAAATATTTTTGTATTGATTTTTAGCCGTATCCAGACTAGTTTGAATGATGCGAAGTCTTTCAAAAATATTACTGATGACTGCGTCTGCATTGTCTTTTTTTTGCAGCTGCTGATTCATCTGCGTCTGTACATCGGACAATTGGTTCTGCAGATTGTCCGAGTCATCCGCCAGACTGCCAAAGGCAGGAACCAGTAAAGAAAACATGAGAAAGCCGGTTAGTCCGCGATTAATGAATATTTTGTAGGTATTCACATATATCACACCCTTATTAATAACATTTACGCCATTTACAATTGTTTTGTAAATGGCGTTTTTGACAAGGAATATTCTTCATTTTTAAAAGGCCGTATCATCCATTAGACTTGTTTCACCGAATCGTGTAACTAAATCTTTTCGCTTCATTTTCCATTTTGGAGATGCTAAACTATAGGATTCATCATAGTTAGGGGATTGGATATTCAATATGCCGCAGACAAGTTCGTATATTAGATCATTCGTAAAAAAGGCATTTTGACTGTGTTTTAATGTACGAACTACATCCGGGTTGCGTTGTTCATATTGATCGGACACGTAACAAAACATGGGAATGCGCAGAACCGTAAAGCCTGTCGGATCTGGTTGACGACGTACCATGGGGTCTGAACCGTGGTCGGAAAAATATACCATAGCATCTAAGTGTAAATTGTCATGAGCATATTGATAAATTTGAGATAATATCCAATCTGTATATAGCACTGTATTGTCAAAATCAGCCTGTTCATTTAAAGTTCCATCATCAAATTTATGGAAGGATTGTGGATACCGATTGCGGTATTCTATATGACTTCCCATTAAATGTAGTACAATGAAGTTATTTTCGTTCGGATTCACTTGTTTTAAAAAGTCCAGCAATGATTCATCATAGCGTGATTCTTTATTATCTTGATCTGTCCATCTTGCTACGTCGGCAGTGTTTGCAACCAGCGTAATCGGTGTATCGGCAATTCCTATAGAACCCTGGTTGCTGAACCAATAGGTTTTATAACCTAGTTTTTTTGCTATATCAATAATAGAAGTAGATTGATTAAATTGTTTAGTATTATAAAAATTCGATTCCGTCAATGCATGTTCTAATACCGGGACGGTATACCAAGCACAGCTATAAACATTGGTAAAAAGAGTAAAATTGGGATTTGATTTTTCTCCTGTGAGCCAAGGGGTGTTTTGTACATGTTTTGGATCATAGGCATTCATCAATGTACGTGTTTCTGATTCGCCGATTACGACAATTACTGTATTAGGACTATGTGCAGGATTTTTTTGAACAACTTGCAAAGCGTTATATTTTTTGGCATGATTTGTAGCATATAATGAAGACTGCTGCAGATAATCGTGCGTATCTAAAAACAATCGAATCGGAAAACTTTCTGGTACGATGCTTTCCGCCATGACATAGGCGGAAGGAATGATAATCAGCAAAGCGAATATGGGAACACTTAATTTCCCCCAGTTATTTTTTGGGATGGGAAGTGTTTTTGTTTCAACGACAAAAAATGTGGTTAAACAGATAAACAGTATAACGATAATCCCCACGACGTGAAAAATTCCTAATGAATGGAGGTATTCCCCTGTTTCTGAAATATTTGTCTGATATATGATTAACGCACCAGAGGTCGTGATGCATGAATGATACAATGCATAATAGATCCACTGTACTATGGGGATAATCAACTCCATTATTTGCAGTATAGATGTAACAAGAGCCGCGGTCTTGTCATTGATGAAGCGGCGAAATAGCATGTATATACACAATGTTAGGCCAAATAAATAGAGCCCGATATAAATGTCATACATATTGTTTAGATAAATGATGCCGCTGGCGGCAAACGTTGCATATGATACATAAGGGCCGGTAATGATCCATGATAACGCTATAAATATTCCGGGAAGTAAGGATACGACACGAAGAGCACGTCGGTATAATATAACGGGAAGTACGGCAGCAGCAGCGGCCGCCGCTAATCCTACCGCATCATAACGCAGATTGTCATCACCTAGTCCAATAGAAGTTGCATAATACCAGGCGAAGCACAAACTGAAGACAATGACAAATAAAAGCGCACTGGTTACTGTCCTGCGAAATAATATAGTGTGTTTCATATGGCCCTCCAACGATTCATTAATATTTTTTATATTCTATGGTTGTGGTATAAAAGATGCTAGTTTTTCCAGATGAAGCGTCGTATAAAAGAACGCATGCCATTTCCATAGATAGCCGCATAATGTTGATAACAGCAAGCGGATGCGGAAGTGTGTAAAACTGTTATTTCCCTCAAATATGGCGACCCTGTTCAAGGCATATGGATCGTCTCCTGCGTGAAGACGTCCGGCATTGACGGTGAAAGCACCGGCATAACCAGCCGCTTTTGTTTCTCTTTCTACCATTGTATTATACTTGCCTTCGGGGTAAGCAATAAAATGGATCGAGTGTCCCAATTGTGTTTCTAACTGTTGCTTTGAAGTAGTAAGTTCCTGTCGAACGGTATTTTCGTCCAATTCTGATAACGGTCTGTGTGTAATTGTATGCGAGCCAAAAGCTATGTTGTCTTTATCCATTTTTTTTATTTGGGGCCAAGATAAATAGCCGGGTTTTCCGACAAGACTGGTTATGATGAAAATCGTTCCGGTCATATTATATTTTTTTAAAATGGGATATGCATCGGTATAATTATCTACATATCCATCATCAAAGGTAATCATGACGGGTTTGTCGGGTAAAGCGGTTCCTTTTGTTAAATAGTCATTTAATTGAGCAGTGGTGATGGTATGATATCCTTGATTTTTTAGATATTGCATTTGTTGAGAAAAATCATGTGGAGTCATAGTTAAGCAGGTATGAAATGTATTATCTACTTCATGATAATTTAAAATAGGTATTCCTGTTACTTCATAATGCTCTGATCCAAAATACCAATATGCCAGCATGATACCTACGAATGTAAACAGTGTGATTACCGCGAGTATCACTTTTGTTCCATAAGATGACAATGTATGCGTTTTCAGTTGTAGTCACTCCTTTATGCAGCATTAGTGTTTATAAAAGTGATGCAGCGGCGTTTCTTAACGAATTTAATTGTGAATATAAGTTCTTCCCCGGACATAAAGTGGAATTTAAATCGCGATGACCGAAAACAGTATGGTTGTTCGGATGCAATGAATATTTTTGGCAAAGGTATGCCGTCATAAGTCCGATCGATTTTAATTGAGCGTCTGTAGGATATGCCGTTTCAAAATCGCCGGTTAAACAAATTCCTACGGAAGTTTGATTATACCCATAACAATGAGCTCCAATAGCACCCATTGGTCGACCTTGTTCAATTGTACCATTTTTTCGGATAATAAAATGATATCCGATACCAGCCCATCCGTTTGCTAAATGCCATTGATGAATCTCAGATGCCGATACATCACGATTGGTACCGCCAACATGGTGAATCACGATAATATTTGTAATTTTACGTTGAACCAACGGTTGACAAAAGGTGAGATTTGTTTCTTTTATGATTGGGGATAGCATAGGGTGTGATGTTGAATATGCTTGTACAATTTTAGGGATGAATGTGGGTAAAATGCTTGCAGCTCCAATCGTTATAAAGGAACGGCGCAAAAATTCTCGGCGCCCGATTTTATTCATAATATTCCTCTTTCCTTGATAAAAATATAACAAACATTCTCAACTATCGTCGAGTATATCACTATATTTTAGAAAAGTCCAGACACCTATTTTAGAAAAAATGAGATAAATTATTGGAGAAAATTTATAAAAATATTAGATATATACTGATTACTTTCAATAAATGTTCATATGTTCACTTTATCTAATAGTGAGTTTACAATTTTTAAAATATATAAACGCTTCTCATTTGCATTAAGTTTTTATTCGTTATCTATGCAAGGTGTTTTAAGAAAATTGCAAATAAAAAAGTTTGTATTGTCATATTTTGTATCATAGGATAGATTATTTTATTTTCTGCATTACAAATAAAAGTGTAATATATTATTTTGTGTTTATAATTTATTTATTTATTTGCATTAAAAATTATAAATTTCATTGTATATTTAACTATTTAATTAAAACATATAATATATTGATTGACATTATGTAGAAAAAAATAGTTGAAAGACAAGAGGAGAGAATAAAAAAGAAAATCACATTGATTATAGTGATGACATGGTGTTATGTAAGAATATTTATTTTTCTTCATATCATTTTTTTTCACGTGTTGCTGCAGGAAATACTGCAAACATATTATAAAAATATAAATGTATTGGATTTTGTTGTACAGCCGGTTCACGCATGGGTACCCGATAATCCGCAGAGTAAACTAATTCTGAATTTCGAAGCATATATATACTTCCTGCGAACAAATGGTTTTTCTGCTCCTATAAATTATTTATCGCGCGGCTATATTGGCGGTTCATAATCTGGTAAGGAATAAGAATTTGGTCAAATTTGTCGTATTTATATGATGATATAATTATTATTAAGATTTTTGATCATCAAATGTAGTATACAAGGTAAGATATATATTTGCAGATAATATAAAGTATATTCTATACGATACTATCTTGAGTTGTTTAAATAAAGAAACGCATGTGTTAATATTGTTAATTTAAATAAAATAATGTAAAAAACATATTTATTTTATTTATTTCATGACAAATAAGAAAAAAATTTGACAAATATACAACCATAGCTTATTATATGTGATATAAGTTAATATAGGTAAAGATGCCTCTGCATATACGACGTGCAGAGGCTTTTTATATTAATTTAGTATTATATTTAATTTAATGAATAGAGGGGGAGAATAAAACAAATATCTAGCGGATATATATAAATAGTTGATTTTTGAAAGGTTTGTATGAAGCGTTTTGATATTTGTACTTTGGGGGGGCGGCATTATGGGAGTATTAAACTGGATACGTAGAAGAAAAGCATTTATATTAGGGGTTTCTCTGCTGGCGGGAGCAGTAATAATTAGTGGGTGTGGTAGTAAAGACGACAGCGGCAAAAGTAAAAGTGATACGTTATATATTGGTATGACTAATGCGCCGGATTCGCTTAATCCACTATTTAATCCGGGGATTGCAGGACAATTTTCTATTCGCTTTATGTATGACTCGCTCTTGGGAATGCCGGAACCCAACAAATTTACTCCGGAACTGGCAGAAAGTATTGAAACACAAGATAATCAGAATTATACGATAAAACTTAATCCAAAGGCAAAGTGGACGGATGGACAGCCGATTACAGCGGAAGATGTCATGTATACCTTCAATTTGATTGCTAATCCTAAAGTGGAAACGACCAAAGGGATGTATATCAATATGTTAGAAGGAGTAAATGATCAGGGAAAACTAACAAGTGGAGATAAAATTCCGGATTTAGTGGTAAAAGATGAACATACTATAACATTTAAGACTAAAACACCGGTAGACCCTGAGTACGTTAAAGGCTTTTTAGGGTTCAAGGTCTTCATTATACCAAAACATGTATTTGAAAAATTAGACCCCGCCTCTATTGCTAATTCTGAAGCGGCTACTAAACCTACCGTTACCAGCGGACCGTTTAAATTTGTGACGTACGTTACAAATGATCATGTAGAATACACAGCGAATAAAGAATATTATAAAGGAGCGCCTAAGCTGAATAAAATATTTATCCGCATTATGAATGGTACCAACTTGGTAACTGAACTTAAGTCTGGAAATATTCAGATGACAGCAGGTGATGGGATTGGTGTAATTCCGGTTAAGGATTTAGATATGTTGAAAAAAGACAGTAAACTCGACATATCAACAGCTCCTGCATTAGGGGGACAGTATTTGGAAGTTAACAATAGCAATCCGGCTTTTAATGTAAAATTCCGGCGTGCTGTTACAATGGCAATTAATCGGCAGCAGATTGTAGATCAACTTTTCAAAGGTGCTGCAAGATTGGCTCCTACTGTGTATACATTGCCGTGTCCGGCATATGACAAAAATGTGGAAATGTTACCCTATGATGTAGCTAAAGCAAAACAGGAATTAGCTGAATCAGGATTTGATACATCTCAGGAATTGACTTTGCAGGTACCTATTGGAAATGTACTTCGTGAACAATCGGCTGATTTAATTCAACAAGATCTGAAGGCTATTGGATTGAATGTTAAACAGCAAAAATTGGATTTTCCAACAACACTGGGAAATGCAAAAAAAGGTGATTATCAATTATTGCTTTTAGGATATGGTATGACGGTAGATCCGGATTATGGTTCTTACTTTATTCCCGGAGGAAGTAATAATTATCCGCACACAGATGATCCGAAACTTACAGATATGTTTTTAAAAGCAGCGGCCATGACTTCTGCTGATCAACGCAAAGCTGCATATTCAGAAATTCAGAAATATATGAGAGATAATCAATTTATCGTATCTTTATATGTGCCGGATGATATTATTACAAAAACAAAAAATTTAAAAGGCGGTATTAAAGAGTTTTGGGAAGGTTCTTTGGATGATCTGAATGAATGGCATTTTGAATAATGGTGGTATATGATAAACACCATGAATGCGGTGGGAAAGTATTTATATACTGATTTATTCATGATATAAAAATAAAGCGGTGTTTGCTAATTGTCGCTTCATGGAAACAGCATATATACTATTCAAGTGCAAGGTTTTTAAGCGTAATGGCTGTAAAACCTTGCATTTGATATATTTAAATGCAGGGGAATGTATGGAATATATTGTTATTCTACAGAGGGGGGATGCAGTAATGGAGATAACAGAATTGGTTAAAGTGTTGGAAGGATATGTGCGCGATTTAAGACGGGAATTTCATCAATATCCGGAACTTAGTTATGAAGAAATAGAAACGACAAAACGTATTGCAGCTGAATTGGAGACAATGGGGATTCCTTATGAGATACACCCAGAAAAAAACACCGGATTGATTGCTATAATTCATGGAGCTCATGAGGGCAACGCAGTGGCTTTGCGGGCTGATATCGATGCATTAAACGTAACGGAAATTAATGATGTGGATTTCAAATCAAGGCATGAAGGAAAGATGCATGCCTGCGGACATGACAGCCATATCGCGATGTTGTTGGGGGCCGCGCGTATGTTGCTAGCTATGAAAGAGGATATTTACGGAACCGTATATCTGATTTTCCAACCGGCAGAAGAATTAGGCAGTGGAGCTTCCTATATGATGCGTTTTGGTAACTGGTATGATGAAATAGGAGCTATTTTTGGTGCTCACGCATGGATTGATACGCCGGCGGGGAAAATTTCTGTAAAAGAAGGAGCAAATTTAGCAGCAGGAGATCAATTTACAATCAGGGTTCATGGAAAATCAGGACATGCCTCCCAACCACAGCAGACGGTAGATGCCGTTGTAGTATCGGCGGCTATTGTAATGAATCTGCAGTCCATCGTATCCCGGCATTATAGTGCGACAGAGCCTGTTGTACTGACCATTGGAATGCTGCATAGCGGTGATCGTTTCAATATTATTGCGGGAGAAGCGGTAATGGAGGGGACAACTCGCTTTTTTGATCCCGCGATAGGAGCAGATTTAAAAAGTACAATGGAGCGGATTATTATGGATACGGCACATGCCTATGGAGCGACGGCAGAGTTAGAATATAAAGAGATGGTTTTGCCGACTATTAATGATAAAGAATGCACGGCAATCATGTCGCAGGCAGTTGTTGATGTATTAGGGAAAGATGCGTTATTTGATATATCTGAAACAATGGGAGGAGAGGATTTTGCTTATTATTTAAAACATAAACCTGGATGTTTTGCATTTGTGGGTATTTATAATCCGGCAGTAGGTGCAGTTCATTCACATCATAGCAATAATTTTACAATGGATGATTCTGTTTTATCTGGCGGTTCCGGCGTATATGCACAAAGTGCGATTAATTGGCTGAAGTTACATCGCAAAAAAAATACATGATCTATAGTATGAATCCATACGGGCTGATAACAGATTAGTTATCAGCCCGTATGGATTCATACTATAGATGTATATGTTTTTATAGTTTAGGTAATTCAGTAACTCCGGCCACAGGACAATCATATATGCCATTGTTTTTCTGCATAAATTCCTCTTTGGCTTGTTTGATTTTATCGGGATCTTCTATCATTTTGACACAAGAAAGAGCAATTACTTTGGCGGCTGTTACCATTCCTTTTAATCCAATCGAAGAATTTGCTTGTCCGGCTTTCAGCCAGGAGTGGCCAGGTGTTTCAAGGGCTTCGGTAGCAATGTTGAGGTGCACCGTAGGAGCAATATAGCCAACATCACCGGCATCGGTGGAGCCAAATTCCATTATTATATGATTTTTGTCATATTTTTCAATTTGCGTATCCAGCGGATTTTGTAATTTTTCTGCTAATTTATCTCGGCCATAGCGTTGGATGATAGTTTCTCGTTCTTTCTCTTTTGATTGGTCATTAAACGCATCTGTGAAGTCTTTAGCCAGTGCAAAATCTTGTTCATCCCAAAGCGGTCCTCCTATTTCATGAAGCGCTTTGTCTGCCGTTTCGGCAAGAACGTTATTTGGTATATATTCTGAATATCCGGATTCTGTGTGATAGGTTACGGTTGTACCGCTCATAAGAGCTGCCCCTTCAGCAATTTGGTCGACTCGCTTTATGATGTCCTTTACTTGTCGTAAATAGGGGGCACGAATCACATATCGTACGGCGGCATGATCCTGAACTACATTAGGAGCTCGGCCGCCAACATCTAAATACGCATAGTGTATTCGTGCTTCCATAATGATATGTTCACGGAGATAATTTGCACCTACTCCCATTAATTCACAGGAATCGAGGGCGCTTCGGCCTAAATGGGGGGCACCGCCGGCATGAGCAGTTATGCCTTTGAATTCATAAATACGGCTTATATTCGCGTTCATATGTACGGCACCAATACGGTTGAAAGAAGAGGGATGCCAAGTATAAAAAAAGTCTACTCCGTCAAACACACCGTCTCGAGCCATAAATGCTTTGCCACTTAAATTTTCTTCTGCAGGAGTACCAAAATATATAATGGTCCCCGCTTGCTTTGTACTTTCCAAGTATTCTTTTAAGGCAACGGCACCTGCCATAGCTCCGGTACCTAATAGATTATGGCCGCAGCCATGTCCGGCACCGCCTTCGTGTAAAGGTGTCTTAACTGGACATCCGGCTTTTTGGCTTAAACCGGGCAATGCATCATATTCTCCTAATATACCGATTACAGGATTACCGCTGCCCCATACGCCTTTAAAAGCCGTAGGAATACCTGCCAGCTTCTTGGTGATGGCAAAACCTTCTTCTTCCAACGCCTTACATAAGATTTCGGAAGATTGATATTCTTCATATCCTAATTCTGCCAATTCCCATATAGTTTGGCTAAGAGAAATAAACTTATCTTTTTTTTGTTCTACAAGCTGTTCGATTTTCTGCTTTGGATCCATGGGTAATTCCTCCGTTTCACTGTAGCGTAATTGATTGAGATAATGATATTATTGGTTTTTTATGTTGTATTTTTTCAGAAATGTTTTGAAAAAATTAATTCCTGATGGCAGTGCATCACAAGGAATTTTTTCATTTATTTCATGGGCTTGCCCCCATCTGTTATCGCGGAGAAATCCACCAAAGCGAAATAGATTGTCACATACATCGGCATAAAATCGCGCATCTGTACCACCGGTCATTAAAGATGGAACAATGATGGTCTGTTTGCCATACATATCTTTTAATACAGAAGATAACAGTCCATATGTACCATTTTCGTCTACGTCTGGTGCGGGGACGGGATCTGTGTCATACATACTGTGTACCGTAAGATTTGCGGGGATATGACTGCGTATATATGATAATACGGATTCAACTGTATCACCCTGCAATAATCTGCAATTTATAACTGCTTCAGCCTGAGAGGGGAGAACATTGGCCTGTTGGCTTCCGGAAGCCATTGTTGCAACCATTGTTGTGTGTAATATAGCATCTAGTTTTTTATCCGATTCAGCGAGTTTTTTAAGTTCCTTCCAATGTTCTTCAGGAGAAGCGAAGATACTTTTTTCTGGTTCTGATACATAGAGGGACATTGCAGAAAGTTGTTTGCGTGTTAATGGCGTCAAGCGATATGGAAACGGATTGTCTTCAATACCTATAATTCCGCGGGCTATTTTCCCTAAAGAGGATCCTTGACCGGGTGTAGAAGAGTGACCTCCGCTGCATTCATAATATAATTTGTAATTATTAAATCCTTTTTCCGCTAAGCTGATATTTGCAATATAACCATCATATCCTTTTTCTTTTCCTGCTGTTATCATACCGCCTTCATCGAGCAGACATTCAAAATGTACTCCTCGACGGGCTAATTCTGCTGCTGTTAATACTGCTCCTTTATGGGCGTTGTCCGCTCCCACCTCTTCATTATGGCCGTAACTTAAATATATATCATACGCAGGAGAAAATCCTTCAGCCAGCAAGGCTTCTACAGCTTCTAATTCTGCAAACATGATATGCTTGCAGTCTGTTGTTCCGCGTCCCCATATACAGGCATCTGCAATTTCGGCGGAAAATGGCGGGTAGTGCCATAATGAAGGATCTCCGGCAGAGGTAACATCTTGGTGTCCCATAAGTAAGACGGGAGGTAGCGTAGGATGTGATGATTTCCAATGGAATAATAAGCTTGCATTTCCTATTTTTTCTTTTTTTGTATAAGAGTGTACTAAGGGATAGTTTTTTTCTAAATATTCATGAAATTGAGAAAAAGGAGTAAAATCAGTAGCCTCATCATTGGTAGTGGATATAGTAGGAAATTTTATAAATTCTTGAAAACGGCTTACATAATCGGCATGTATTTCCTTCATTGGGACATCTCCTCATCATAAATTCCATATCGTAATATAGTGAGTCACGTTGATAAGAAAAGACAGATATGCAAATTTATAAAAATAAAGCAACGATACCTTATTTAGCACCGTTGCTTTTGTTCATTATTACACTAAATTTTTTGTTCGTCAAGCCTATATTATATATAATAATTTTAATAATTTAAGTATTTTGACCATGGTATAAAAAGAATCCGCCTGTACTTTATAGCCATCTCTTCTAACCGGCATGTATTAAAAGAGACATTGTGTGATATAATAAGACCAATTACATAAAAATCATCAGATATGTTTATTATGCAACGTATACTATATATTGCTAAAAATAAACAAAGGTTGGCTGGAATAATACAGTGTAAAAACTATAATCTGGTAAATTGAAAAGAGGAGGCAGGGGGAAAAATGAATATCCAATTGGGTATCGTTATTTTGTATGTGTGTATTCTCGTCGCTATCAGTATATATGTACGGCGGCGAACAATGAACAGTATGGGATTCTTGTTTGCGGGAAGAGGCTTGACGACACCGATGGTTGCTGCTAATATTACTGCAACTGCGGTGGGGGCAGCCTCAACAATTGGCGTTGCGGAAAATGCCTTTACCTATGGTATATCAGCAGGCTTGTATAATGTAGCTTGGGCGGCGGGAGCAGTAGCAATGGCATTTGTAGCGGCAGGCAAATATCGAAAGATGGAATGTACGACAATTCCGGAATTTTTTGAACGATTTTACGACAAAAAAGGTCGGGCAATTGCTGTTTTAGGTATGATTACAGTACAGCTCGTTATTACGTCTTTGCAGTATATTGCTGGCGGAGCTATTTTATCGAGCTTGCTGCCGCAGTTTTTTACTTTTGAACAAGGCATGATTGTCAGTGCTGTTGTTTTCATTGGGACGACGCTTATCGGCGGATTGTGGTTTTCCGGTATTTCTAATATTCTGAGTGTGACTTTAATTTATTTTGGTGTTTTGATTAGCACGTATTCTATTATTCAGCAGCAAGGCAGCTGGAACCAGTTTGTACTATCGCTTCCTGTGGGAGTGGCATGGTTCGATCCTATTGCACCTCTGGGACTGGCAACAGTGATTGGTTGGTTTGTTGTTATGATTACACAGACGTTGACGGCACAAGGTCCGGTACAGATTGCATGTGCTGCAGCGGATGCAAAAACGGCGAAACATGGTTTTATGTGGGGGGCATTGCTGATGCTTCCTATTGGATTTCTTTGTGCCATTATGGGAATGGCAGCCCGTGTATCTCATCCAGATCTAAACGCAACACTGGCATTGCCTAATATGATTATGGGTCTTGACCCTATCGTATCTGGTATTACGCTAGCTGCGTTATGGGCTGCTGATATTGGTACTTGCAGCCATATCCTTTTGGCGGCGGGGACGTTGTTCAGTCAAGATATTTATAAACGATTTTTTGATCCAAAAATATCCGATCACAAATATACGATTATCAATCGTTGGGCAATCTTAATTTTAGGAATAGGTACATTGTGGATGGCGTTCAATGCCAGTGGAATTGTAAAAACGATGTTAATTGGGCTATCCTTGACTACTGCGTTTACGGTAGTATTTTTAGGTACGATTTTTATACCTCGGTTATGTCGAAAAAATACAGCTTTTTATACTACTTTAATGGGCATTATAACTTTGTTTGTTTGGGAATTTGTTCCCTCTACGCATGTTGTTGCACACCCTATTTATATGGAATGGATAGTTTGTGTTATAACTTTTTTAATGGTAAGTGTTTTGGATAAAGAAACAATTAAACACCCAGTGATAAAAGAAAATTATTAGTGTTATGATACAGCATTACTGTATTTTTTAATTTTTAATAAATAAATTATATAACTAAAACATCCCCTTGAAACATAGATAGTGTATCCTGTGTTTCAGGGGGATGTTTTAGTTATACAACCGCTACTTACCAGGCAGCGACAACTCCGTCTGCTCTCGGTTCTGTTCCTCCCATTAATACACCTTCTTCATTGCGCCAAATAATTTGACCACGTCCATATGCGTTCAGATCAGGATTGATAATGATATCGTGTCCCTTTTCTCTCAATACTGTAATGATGTTATCCGGGAAACCTGGCTCCATTTCTATTTGCTTTCCGCCTATCCATTGCCAGCGAGGGGCATCTAAAGCACTCTGGGGATTCATATGAAAATCAATTGTGTTCATAATAACTTGCATGTGTCCTTGCGGTTGCATAAAACCACCCATGACACCAAACGGACCTATAGCAGATCCGTTTTTCGTTAAAAATCCAGGAATAATAGTGTGATATGGTTTTTTTAATGGCATGATACAGTTATCATTATTTTCGTCCATGCTAAAATTATTGCCTCTGTCGTTTAGCGCGATACCATATCCAGGAATGACAATTCCTGATCCAAACCCTTTAAAATTACTTTGTATAAAGGAGACCATATTACCTTCTCCATCGGCGGTACATAAGTAAATAGTACCACCGCAGTCAGGATCGCTGGGAGTTGGCATAATTGCGGTTTCCCCGATTAAACTTCGCCTATGAGAAGCATAGTTTTCTGATAGCCAGTATGCCATGTCGGTTTTCATGAAACGCGCATCGGCAATATATTTTTTCCCATCAATAAAAGCTAATTTCATGGATTCTATTTGATGGTGGAGTGAGTCTGCCGTATTATGACGATTAAATGTATATCCAGAAACAATGTTTAATGCCATAAGTGCAACTAATCCGTGCCCATTGGGTGGAATTTCCCAGACATCATAACCACGGTAATTCGTATGAATAGGCGTTACCCATTCAGGTTTATATGCAACAAGGTCTTCCTTTCGTATATAGCCTCCTGTTTTTTGGGAAAAAGCATCAATGGCATCGGCTATTTCACCATGATAAAAATCGGTACAGTTGCTCTCAGCAAGGAGTTGTAATGTTTTGGCATGGTCTTTTAATGTAATAATTTCTCCGATTTGAGGAGCATGATTCCCCTGTGGGAAAAAAGTTTGAAATAAGCCGGAAAATTCTTTTTTGCCGTAAAATGGTGCAAAAGTAGTGGCAGCTTTAGTCCACATTTGAGATAGAGTGGGGGTTGCAGCATATCCCTCGCGGGCATATTGGATAGTAGGTTCAAATAATTTTTTAAAGGAAAGACGACCAAAACGCCGATGTAATTCTGCCCATGCGGCCGGTGCTCCCGGAATTGTAACAGGAATCCAACCACGATCGGGGATTTTTGTCACACCGCGTTTGTTCAATACACTGCGAGATATTCCGGATGGAGCATACCCACTGCCATTTAATCCATACAGAGAATTGTTCATCCATACCAACGCAAACATGTCACTGCCTAAACCGTTGCTGGTAGGTTCTAAAACGGTCATGGCAATGCCAGTAGCTATAGCAGCATCTACGGCATTGCCGCCTTGACGGAGAATGTCTAATCCTATTTGAGCGGCAGTTGATTGCGAGGTACATACCATTCCTTTTTTCCCTAATATGATTTCTCTGCGTGATGGATATGCGTAATTTGTGATGTCGAGATCTAATTTCATATATTTTCCTCCTGGTGTGGCTTTATTTTTTGTTTATGTAGTGACAGGCTACCCAATGGTCATTACCTATATGTTGAAAAGAGGGGATTTGTTTTTTACAGATTTCTTGGCATAAAGGACATTGTGTATGAAAAACGCACCCTGTCGGGGGATGAGACGCATTGGGAATGCCCTGCAATGCCGGACTGACGGGTCGTCTTCTTCGCTTTTTTACACTGGGTACGGCAGCGAGAAGTCGGCGTGTATATGGGTGAAGCGGCATAGAGAAAAGATCATTGGTTTTGGCATATTCCATCATTTTTCCTAAATAGACAACACCTATCTGTGTGCTGATATGACGAATAACAGGAAGTGAATGAGAGATAAAAATATAAGTTAATCCGTATGTAACTTGTAAATCTTGCATTAAATTTAAAATTTGTGCTTGAATAGATACATCAAGGGCGGACACGGCTTCATCGGCTACAATAAGATCGGGATGTGTAACTAAGGCTCGGGCAATCGCGATACGCTGCCGTTGCCCGCCAGAAAATTCGTGTGGATATGAGTAATAATGACTTTCATCTAAACCGACAATCTTTAGCAAATTTACTATTTTTTCTTTTCGTATTGATGGTGTTCGTTCACCATGTATATATAATGGTTCTTCGAGAATACGACCTACCGTCATTTGCGGATTTAAGGAAGCATAAGGGTTTTGGAAAATAATTTGTATATACCGTCTATATGAACGCATTTTTGCCGGAGAAAGTTTTACTATGTCAATTCCTCTGAAGAGGATTTCTCCTGATGTTGGTTCTAATAAACGCAGTATGCAGCGGCCCATTGTTGATTTCCCGCAACCAGATTCTCCAACGATTCCCAATGTTTCTCCACGATTTAAAGAAAATGATAAATCATCAACAGCTTTGACTGTACCTACTGTTTTTTTTACTATGCTGCCTTTTTTTATAGGAAAATATTTTTTTAGATGCTTTACTTCTAATATGGGGACATTTTCAGTCATATAGATTCATCCTCTCTTATATATTTTAAACAGCGGACTTGTCGATTTTGGACAGATAGTACAGGAACCGTTTTTGTATGACAGATATCCATACAAACAGGACAACGATCGGCAAAGCGGCATCCGGAAGTAATGGTTCCCGGTAAAGGGACATTTCCCCGTATGCAGTGCAGTCTTTTTCCTGTATTGTTTTCCGGAATGGCAGCAATCAACCACTGCGTGTAAGGATGAAGTGGATGATCTAAAATACTATCAATATCAGCAGTTTCTACGATTTGACCAGCATACATGACACATACCCGCTGGCACATTTGGGCAACAACTCCTAAATCATGTGTGATTAAAATTACTCCCATTCTTTTTTTCTCTTGAATTATCTGCAGTAAATCTAAAATTTGTTCTTGAACAGTTACATCCAGTGCCGTTGTTGGTTCATCAGCAATCAATAATTGTGGATTGCATAATAAAGCCATAGCAATCATTATACGTTGCTGCATGCCGCCGGAAAGTTCGTGCGGGTAATTTTTGAGAATACTTTTTGCACGTGGAATATGCACAAGGTTTAACATTTTCAAAATTTGTTTATCTGCTTCAGCGTGAGAGCAGTTTATATGGAGTTGCAGCCCTTCACGAAGCTGTTTTCCTATCGAATACACCGGGTTCAATGAAGTCATAGGATCCTGAAAAATCATAGAGATAGTATTTCCTCTGATTTTCTGCATTTCCGGTTCCGATAATGTTGAGAGGGAAGTTCCGCCAAACAGAATCTCTCCCTTAGTGATTTGTGCAATATATCGTGGCAGAATACGCATAATAGCAAGAGCTGTAGTGCTTTTTCCACATCCTGATTCACCGACTAATCCCAATGTTTCCCCTTCTGATACCTGAAAATTAACACCATCCACAGCGGGAATAACTTGTCCGTCAGACATAAATTCTACATGTAAATCTTTTACTTGAATAATAGGGTTTGCCATGAGTCTCTCCTCCTTAGTGCCGAATTTTCGAATCAATTGCACGGCGTAGTCCATCACCGAATAAATTAAATCCAAGTACGACTGCGGATATAGAAATTCCTGGCCAAAAAGCCATCCAGGGTTGTACACTTAAAAAACCTTGTGCTGTGCGCAGCATAGAACCCCAACTAGGTTGTTCAGGACTGGCTCCGATGCCGATATATGATAAACCGGCTTCGGCAATAATGGCAGTGGCCATGGATAATGTTGTTTGTACCAATAAAATGGGAATTACATTAGGTAAAATGTGAACAAAAACAATACGCATGTTTGTACATCCAATTGATTTAGCTGCTTGAATATATTCTAAATTTCGAATACTAATGACCTGAGAACGAGTAATACGAATAAAATTAGGTAAAAATCCAATGCCGATGGCCAACATTGCATTGGCAAAGCCTCCACCCAACATTGCGGCTAATGCCAATGCCAAAATCAGAGAAGGAAAAGCTTGGAAGGCATCAACGATGCGCATAATGACCCATTGATCCATGATACCACCTTTAAATCCGGCATACAGTCCAATGGGAACTCCGATAAGCAACGCAAAAAATACGGGAAGGACAGCCGCTGCTAATGTAAAACGAGAACCGTATATTAGACGTGATAAAATATCCCGTCCTAATTCATCACTGCCCAGTAGATACTGTGATGTGCCCGGATCTATCAGTATTGCAGAATAATTTTGCTGGAATACAGGATTTGCCGGAGCAAGAAAATTAGCAAAAGCAGCGATAAATAGCAGAATAAAAATAATGCATGTACCGAGCATTGCTTGTTTATCGTGTAGGAAGCGATAAAAGATTACATGAACCATAGATTGTCTATGGGTCTGATTATTTGTCATTTTGGCCACCTTCTTTTTCGTTTTTAATACGTGGATCGATGTATGTATATAATGCATCTACTGCAATATTGATGAAAATGACAAGCAGGGCTGTAACTAAAACGGTGCCTTGGACAGTTGTATAATCACGGCGAAATACAGAATCAATCATTAATTTACCAAATCCTGGAATTGAAAAAATAGTTTCTGTAATAACTAGTCCGCCTATTAAGCCAGCAATGAGCAAACCACTGGTAGTAACTACAGGAATGAGTGCATTTCGCAGGGATTGTCCCATTAAAACGGACCTTTCCGAAAGACCTTTTGCTATAGCTGTACGAATATAATCGGCATTCAGTATATCAAGCATACTACTGCGTACGATCCTCATTAAAACTGCTGATTGACGAAAACCAGTAGCGACCATAGGCATAATCATGGAAGCTAAATTTCCAGCCGGATCCTGAGAAAAAGGAACATATCCGGAAGCTGGGAGAATTCCTATTTTTACGGAAAAAAATATAATCATCATCATTCCTAACCAAAAGTGGGGAATGGACATACCAATCATGGATATTGATGTGCAAATATGATCAATCCAAGTTCCTGGACGGGCTGCCGATATAATTCCTGTAGGTAAAGCAATAAGCAATGCCACGATAAAAGAGCCTGTGATTAATTCCAACGTAGCGGGTAATCGCTGGGAAATTAATTGTAGGACCGGGGTATTATCTACCATAGAATTTCCAAAATTACCGTGGATTATATCCCAAATCCAATCAAAATATTGCATTATAATAGGTTTATTCATTCCTAATTTTTCATTTAAAGCTGCTATTGCTTCCGGTGATGCTTCATTTCCTAATATCGTTGTTGCAGGATCACCAGGCAACATATGAAGCATAGAAAACACCATGATACTAACTAAAATGAATACAGGAATGAATGAGACTATTTTAAAAATAAGTTGCCGCATATATATCCCCCTCGTTTTTATCTGTAAAATTTATTTAATTTCCTTCTTTATATATGTTTACTGGTTTTATCATGCCGTCAGGACTTGGTATATACCCCTTAACATTACGCCGCATTCCATATAAATTGTGTGCATGATATAAAAAAATGTAAGGAACATCTCGATCAAGATATGTGTCCATTTGGTGATATAATTGTTTTCTCTGTGTTATATTCTGAGATGCTCTCGCTGCTTCCAAAGCTGCATCAACATGAGAATTACTGTAAGACGCATAATTATTAGACGCTCCTGAATATAACCACGAATAAATATTTTGATCGGGGTCGATACGGCCGCTCCATTGGATGACGATAGCTTCGTAATGTCCTCGTTTTCCTTTGGCTAATAAAGTGCCAAAGTCAACTTTTTGTATTTTCATGTCAATACCGCCGTCATGCATCATTTTTTGAAGCATTTGGGCCATTGTTTGGTTAATCGGATTCGTGTCAGTACAAAGTGTAAATGAGAAACCATGGTCTTTTCCTGCTGCTTTAAGTAATTCTTTTGCTTTTTCTATATTTGGTTTCTGCGGAGTATCTAACGTATCATAGGCAAAATTCATTTCGGGAAATGCTGTTCTGCCAGGTGTTCCGACACCAGATAGGGCTACATTGACAATTGCTTTTCGATCAATGAGAAGGTCTATGGCTTTGCGAGTACGTACATCGGAAAATGCTTCACTTTTGGTGTTTAGGAAAAAACCGTTAAAACCCAAAGCCGGCTCATCGGAGGCAGTAATTATAGGGTCATTTTTATAGTCATTGATTTGGTTAAAAGGTAAATAGTCAGAAAAATCGATTTGACCACTTTTTAAATTAACTAAAGCAACATTGGGATCATCAATAATTTTATAAATAATTTTTTTTGCCTTAGGCATGTGAACATGATTCCAATAGTGGGGATTTTGTGTTAATGTGACACTATCGCCTTTTAATCGGTTTTTAAACAAAAATGGACCAGTTCCTATGGGATGATTCATAAAATCCTTACCATATTTTTTTACGGCAGCCGGTGATCTCATCATGCCTGCTCTATCGGTTAAAACAGATAAAAATGGAGAGAACGGTTTTTTTAATATTATCTTTACTGTATTTGCATCAATAGTTTCTACATCAGATACAAATGATAATTCACTTTTTCTGCTGGAAGATTTTTTTAAAGATTCTTTGATGTTAAAAACGACGGCATCTGCATTAAATGGAGTATCATCGTGGAATACGATTCCTTTATGTAGATGAAATATGTACACTAAACCATCAGAACTTATATCCCAAGAATCAGCCAACATAGGCTTGATGTTCCCCTTTTCATCAAGTGTGACCAATGTATCGAAAATTCCTTGAAATATTTGCCTATCTACGGCAGCTGTAGAAAAACAAGGATCTAGATTAGGCGGATCCTGATGCAATGCAATTTTTAAAGTGCCATCCCATTGACCTTGCCCCATTTCTTTATTGCCGCAGCCTGTAAGCATTAGACAACATACCATCACTATAATGGTTACAATATAAAAATTTTTTCTCATATCTATCCCCTCGTATAATATATTTTGTAAGCAAGATTTCCGCTTTGCTTACAAGGTAAAACTTCTTATCTCTCTTCCTGTGAGGTTCTTGCTCCGTTCCACACTGCGGTATACTGCTTGAATCCGAAGGCCATTAAAAACTACAAGCAATCGTTTATTGACCTCGGCAAGAACGACTATGTCGATGCGTTTGTCATCGCCTGCATCCGGCCCAAAGCGCTCACACGCGAAAAGGCTTACAAAAGACCTCATCCTTCACCCTGCTCTCGACCTATGAAACTGGGATCAAGGCTGTGAATAAGGCCATCGAGAAGACGCTCAAGGGGATTGACCCCACTGCGTATCAAAGCCTTTTGTCTATCCTTGGAATCGGGCCCGTCATGGCTGCCGGTATCCTGTCAGAGATTGGTTATATCGATGCATTCAAGAACCAGGAGGCACTGGCAACATACGCGAGCCTTGTCTGGCGAGAGAATCAGTCAGGAAATTTCCAGGCTGACGATACACCACTCTCTTTCTGGGAATCTTTTTGAAACCTTTTCTTTTATAGAGTTGACATATTACCAGATTGCTTATAAAATACTTGAAAATTAATGGTAATTATACTAAAATGAATTTGTCTCTAATAGTCCTTTAATATGTCTTTAACTAATTTTAATAAGATGTAAATGCATGTTAATTATAATTTTAATATTTTTATTTATTATTTCGTATAATATTTAGGTATATTATGAAAATTTCAGTTATTGGTCCTCGTACTAGTATTACATATTTAAAAAAAAATATATCATTATACAAAATGCCGGTTACGGTTGCGTGGATATCCTATACGACATTCACGGAACTGGATAAAATATTGCCTTCTATTGAATCTCGTGCAGATGGTATTTTATTTACTGGTCAAGCCCCATATTACTATGCTTCGAATCGATATTTCCCTCATTGTTTATGGGATTATCTTCCACGAAATGTTATTTCGACAGCAGCTGCTATTATTCAGGCAAATATTAACTATGGATATATTATCCATACCATCAGCATAGATGGTTTTGAAACGGATACCTTTGATAAGATACGACGTAGTCTTGGAATCGCCTTTAACAAAATTATATTTTATAATGTAATTTATGATGTTTTGGATAAAGACTATATTCAAAAATTGATAATGTATCATGTTAACAATTACCAGAAGCATCAAGCAGATGTATGCATTACTGGATTGGAATCAGTGGCGGAAGCGCTGCGTAAAAAAAATATTCCGGTTATTCGAATGTTTCCTAATGTAGAAGATTTCTTTCATCATATAGAAATTCTGGAATTACGTTATCAAATTATAGATACAAAAAGTGGTAGATTTGCTGTTATAGCTATTCATATTGATTTTTCCGAAGATGTTTCATGGTATGAAAAAAGTGAAATTCCGTTATTGAAAACACAGGAACATATTAGAGAAATGGTATATCATTATGCCAAACGAATTAAAGCGGCTGTATTTCAAACGGAATACAATCAATATTATTTAGCAAGTACGCAGGCAATGATAGCAGCTGAAACGGGGAATTTTACACGGTTTGATGTTTTTAATCCGTCATTGGCAGATAATGGATATGTTACAGCTTTTGCAGTAGGAATTGGATTAGGAGATACACCGGTTGATGCGAAAAAGTGTGCAGTTACAGCACAGCGGAAAGCGGTGCAACATGCTGAAAAAGTAAGTTGTTATGTTCTGGATGGATATGATTCATTTATAGGGCCGCTATTGACCGTAGCTAAATCTGCTCATGTGTCTGTTTTTGCAGATAATGGCAGACTAAATGACCTATCTATCCGTGCGGGAATTAGCAAGCAAGTATTGACGCGTATCCAGCAGACGTTGCAGCAATATAAAATTAGTGTGTGCACACCGCGTGAATTGTCACAATATCTTAAAATGAATATTCGCACAGTAAACCGAATCCTTTCCCGTCTTGAACAATGCCAGGCAATTGTTGTTATCGGTAAAAAGGCGACGTCAACAGCAGGTCGCCCTAGTCGTATGATACGATTTCATTTGGACGGATAGTGGATAGAAGAAATCATATAATATAAAAGCTGTCCATATTCCGGCAGCATAAGAATTTTGGAATAAATAAATTATGTTGTTTTGTTAAAAGGGGGAACTTATATGCAGGAGTTAATGATTAAACCGACGATTATGTCCTATACTACATGTAGAGAATTTGCCGACGATTTTCATCTTGGCAAGGGTGATTTGATTATTACCAATCAATATATTTATGATCCAAATTTTAGGGATTTACATTTAGCGTGTGAGATACTATTTCAGGAAAAATATGGAACAGGAGAGCCATCAGATGAAATGGCGGAAGCTATTTACCAAGACATGCCAAAAAATGTAAAACGAATTATCGCTATCGGCGGGGGTACTGTCATTGATTTATCAAAAATTTTCGCACTTAAAAATGTTTCACCTGTTCTTGATTTGTATGACGGAAAAATTACACCAATAAAAGATAAGGAGCTGGTTATTGTACCAACGACCTGTGGTACAGGCAGTGAGGTAACGAATGTGGCGGTACTGGCATTGGTCAGCCGGCATACGAAAAAAGGATTAGCCGTTGAGCAATTATATGGTGATCAAGCTGTCCTTATACCAGAATTATTGAAGACACTTCCGTTTAACGTGTTTGCGACAAGTTCTATTGATGCGTTGGTGCATGCTGTTGAATCGGCATTGTCACCCAAGGCGAACGAAACGACTCGCATGTTTAGTTACAAGGCAATTGAAAAGATTTTAAACGGGTTTATTCGGATTAGAGAACAGGGCAGAGAGGCACGTATCCCCTTGATGAAAAACTTTTTATTTGCGAGTAATTATGCTGGCGTTGCATTTGGAAATGCAGGATGTGCTGCTGTTCACGCGATGAGTTATCCGTTGGGAGCAAAATATCATGTAGCGCACGGTGAATCGAACTATGCCATGTTTACAGGTGTTATGAATCGGTATATGTCTATCAAATCAGATGGGGAAATTGCTGTAATGAATCAGTTCTTTTCAAAAATACTGGGATGTAAGGGGGAGAATGTATATGGTGAATTGGAAAGACTTTTAAATGTTATTTTACCGAAAAAAGCGCTCCATGAATATGGAGTAACAGAAACAGATTTAAAGGAATTTGCCGATTCGGTGATGGCGAATCAGGGCAGATTAATGGCTAATAATTTTGTTGTTTTGAGTGAAGATGATGTGATTGAAATTTATAAAAACTTATTTTAATTTCTAGGAAGATATGTGTTGGTAATTGTCGGATAATTGACGGTATCAAGCAGAATCGGGGGACGCCTTTTGTGTCATAACTTCAAAAGGCGTCCCCCGATGTTTTTTTGCAAAGAGGGTATATTCTGTTTTTTAATACGTCATGGAATTCTTACTATTTAATTAATCATTTTTTGTGATTTCTTCTATAATTTGAATAACCGTTTTTGCTGCTTTGGAAAGATATTTTTCCTTTTTAAAAGCAATGACAACCTGCCAATCTGATAAAAAATTTCTTAAACTGAAATAGCAGGGAGGTATAGGCGCTGTACAATGTGCCGCTAATTTCTCAGGAACGATTGTAGCACCGACACCTGCGGCAGCTAGTGTTTGCGCAGTAGCCATATCACCGGATTCTAATACAATGGGGGGAGAAAAAACATTTTTTGTAGTAAATTCAAAAAAAGAATTTCTAAGCCGCTGGCCTTCCTTCATAACGATAAACGGTTCGTGGAAAAGTTTATGCGGATCAATTGTCGGATACTTAGAATTTGCAGACAAAGTGTAATCTTTATGTATGCATAAAGGATGGTTTGAAGATAAGACCAGAAGCAATTCTTCGCGAAACAATTCGATATATTGCAGTCCAGGATTGAAGAAGGGATGCAGTACAATAGAAAAGTCTGTTTTCCCTTGTAATATAAAGTCTTCCAACTCCTTAGTTTTTCCTTCTTCCAACGTGATATGAATATGAGGATAAAGATTTTTTACAATAGGAATAACCTTCGATAATAACGTGGAACTTCGATAATTTGAGCTGCCTATACGTACTTGTCCTTGAATAAACTTTCCTAGATCCTGAATTTGCTTTTCTCGTGAATGATGCAATTCCTGTATCTTGCGTCCAATTTCCAGATAAATTTTGCCGGCTTCTGTTAGTTGAATAGGTACATGTGACCGATCAAAGATTTCGGTACCGATATTTCTTTCTATACGCTTTACAAATTGGCTTAAAGAAGGTTGTGCAATATATAATTGTTCAGCTGCTATAGAAAAACTGCCGGTTTCAACAAGTTTATTTAAGTATTCAAACTCTTTTGAAGATTCACTCATAAGGCTCATTCCTTTGCGTTATTAAGTTGTAAAAATTGAAGAGGTATACAAAAATACATATGATATAGTATAAAAGCTATCGATTATATAATTATTAAAGTCTTTGACTTATATATAGGGGGATTATACTATATATACATGGATTGTGCAATGTGATATCCATTGTATCCCGAAAAAAAGAGGTGTTCGCATATCCATGGACATATGTCATTCTTTTATTTTTTACTTTAAAATTTGTAAATTTCCAAACGGCAGCTGTTGCTATTGCTGTACCACTTGATAGTGGTGGGCAGGTATGATTACTGTTATTGACTGTTGTGTGAGGGATGTTATTGCTTATTTTAGGGTATTTTAAGTTTATAATGGAGGAGATATTTATGAATTTCGATGAACAAGCAATGGAGGTTAGAAAAGGGAAAAAAGGTATTTTGGAAATGCTTCCTTGTGCTGTGTTAGAAACAAGTGACGATTTAAGCACATTGTATACCCCCGGTGTTGCACAGCCTTGTCGTGAGATTACGAAAAATAAAGATTTATCTTTTGATTTGACCTGTCGCGGTAATATGATTGCCGTTATATCTGACGGAACACGTGTTTTGGGATTGGGGGATATTGGACCGGAAGCGGCTATGCCGGTTATGGAAGGAAAATCTGTATTGTTTAAGGTGTTTGGCGGGGTTAATGCAATACCGATTTGTTTGGATACAAAAGATCCGCATACATTTATTGAAGCAGTAAAGTTGCTGCAGCCTTCGTTTGCAGGGATTAATTTAGAAGATATTTCATCGCCTAAATGTTATGAAATTGAAACAACGTTAAAAAATGAAATGGATATACCGGTGTTTCATGATGATCAGCATGGAACTGCTATTTCGGCCTTAGCAGGAGTTATCGGAGCTTTTCGTTGTGTCGGGAAAAACTTAAAAACAGCTAAGATTGTTATTAATGGGGCGGGAGCTGCGGGGGCTTCTATTGCACGTCTTCTTATTCTGGCCGGTGCGCAGCACGTTATCGTAGTTGATAAAGCTGGCATCTTGTACAAAGGCATGAATGGGTTGAATAGTGTACAAAAACAACTGACAGAGGTCACCAATACAGATAATATACAGGGAACACTGGTGGATGCCGCAGTTGGGGCGGATTTGTTATTGGGTGTATCAGGGCCACATCTTTTTACTAAGAAACTTATTTGTTCTATGAACTCGGATGCCGTCGTATTTGCTATGGCAAATCCTATACCGGAAATAGATTATCAGTCCGCTAAACAGGCTGGTGCGAGAATTGTTGGTACGGGACGCTCTGACGCTCCTAACCAAATTAATAATGTGATGGTTTTTCCGGGCATTTTCCGAGGAGCCTTAGCTGTAAGAGCACGGCATATCAATGAAGAAATGAAGCTTGCTGCTGCGTATGCGATTGCCTCTCTTGTTTCCGATGCTGAGTTGAATGAAGCATACGTTATTCCTGATGCCTTTGACGAACGGGTAGCGCCGGCCGTTGCAGCAGCCGTTGCAGAAGCAGCTATGAAAAGCGGAGATGCACGTATTACTGTTGATCCGGAAACGATACGCCGGGAAGCAAGAATACAGATACAGAAACTTCATCATAAAATTAAAAAAATTTATGAAAAGAAATAATTTTTTTTGGCGAAAAGTCCGGACGGTATACTGTTCGGACTTATTTCTATTTAGCATACAACGCATATTCGCTTTTTTGCATTTGCTTTTAACAAGCTTGGTGTAAATAGTTCTCAGTTACCGCCATTATACGCGAAACAAGATTATTGCAGTTGTTTATCTGCGCTTTCACGGAGGCACTGGTTTGTGCGTTAAAAACTATGGATACAGAATTGGTGGAAAACAGTACAAGCAACAAGGGTATCAGATAGAACGACAGGACCGCCGTACAATGCAAGGACTATTCGGCACCATTACCTATCTGCGCCTTCTTTGTAAAAAAATGAAGGCAATGAGGCCCGTTATTATCTAGGTGAATACAGTTACCGAAAACTTCTTGATACATACCTTTAACAAAGAAATAATTGACAAAAGCAAGTAGTTGCAATACTATATATATAAGGTGATTATTATGCATGAAAAATTAAGAAAAGAAATTAGAGATATAAGACAATTCAATAGATACTATACCAATATATTAGGGTTATTGGATCGACATATACTTGATAGCTCATTTTCCTTGTCAGAGGTACGGATATTATATGAAATTGCTAATATGGAGTTCTGTACGGCCAAATTGTTGTCTGTAAAATTATTTCTTGATCAGGGATATTTAAGTCGGATTTTAAAGTCTTTCCAACAGCAGGGACTTATAAAAAAGCAGAAATCTCCAGAAGATGGACGAGTATACTATTTAAAGCTGTCTGCGGCTGGACGGGAACGAATGTATGCACTAAGTGTCAGATCGGATGCACAGATTGCAGAAATTTTAAATACGTTATCGGAAACGCAAAGGGCAGAATTAGCTCATTGCATGAAATGCATTGAACAAATATTGGAGGAATCACATCATGTATAATTCATATAGTATCCGCCCCTATAAAAAAGGAGAAGAGAAATATGTTGCGGATAAACATAGAAACGTTTATTTGGAAGAATATAATTGGGGGCCGGTATTTGGCAATTATGCTGCAAGCGTAGCTTGCAATTTTGCATTGACGCAGAGAAAATCCAGAGAAGAATTATGGGTTGCTGAAATCCAAGGAACATTGGCAGGCTGCATTATGCTGAGTGAAGCAGAAAACCCGGAGATAGGTCAGCTTCGCTTGTTTCTTGTTGACAAAAAATATCGTAAAAACGGTGTTGGTACTGCTTTAACAAGTGCATTGATGAATAAGGCACGGGTCTGTAACTATAAAAAGCTTGTCCTTTGGACTGCAGATGTTTTGATAGAAGCAAGACAACATTATAGTACGATGGGGTTTACTTGTGTAGAAAGTATTTCCAACGATGTATGGAACCTTTCGGGAAAAACAATATACGAGGAGAAATGGGAAATGAATATATGAATTACAGTGTAAGTATACCTATAGACTTATTTTTGCAAAATAAGGAGATTTTTTAGGATAAGTAGTAAAAGGAGGAACGATATGTTTGAATTAGTTAAATTGAAGGGCAATACGTATTATATTGAAAGTCCCGCTAAGATAGGTGTATATCTAAGCGGGACTGAGGTGTATCTTATTGACAGCGGGAATGATAAAGATGCAGGAAGAAAGCTCCGTAAGCTTTTGGAGGAAAAATGCTGGCATTTACGGGGAATTGTTAATACGCATTCCAATGCTGATCATATTGGGGGAAATGCATATTTGGCCAAGCAAACACAGTGTGGAATTTATGCCAATGGTATCGAACAGGCATTTACCCGCTGGCCGATTTTAGAGACATCTTTTTTATATGGAGGATATCCGCCGAAGGACTTGCGTCATAAATTTTTGCTGGCAGCTGAAAGCCCGGCTCAAGATTTTTCTGCTGATGGATTTCCGCAGGCATTAATGCCTATTGATTTACCGGGACACTTTTTTCATATGGTTGGATTTCGGACTTCGGATGACGTTGTTTTTTTAGCCGATTGTCTGAGTAGCAGGGAAATATTAGATAAATATCATATCAGCTTTATTTATAATGTAGCAGAATATTTACAGACACTAGATAAAGTAGAAGCGATGAAGGCTGATATTTTTGTTCCATCTCATGCCGCCGTAACTTCGGATATCATTCCTTTAGTGCAGTATAACAGGGAAAAGGTCATGGAAATTGGCGAACGGATATATGATATGTGTCATACACCGCTTATCTTTGAAGAAATACTAAAACAAGTATTTGATGCTTATTCACTGCAATTGGATTTTGAACAATATGTTCTTGTTGGCAGTACACTGCGTTCTTATTTATCATGGCTGCGAGATGCACAAAAAATAAATGTAGAATTTGACAATAATAAATTGTATTGGAAATGTATTTGATTTAGCCGTTTAGCGAATAAAATTTTTTTGATAGACAGACATGTTTTTTGCGAAGACTTTGATCTGCTACTGTGTTTTTAAATATTCTTCTATAGCGTAGGCTATCAAATATTCCATTCGTGTTGTTGCATTAGAAAAATCAACAGGCAGTAACTGACGTATTTGTTTCATTCTGTAATTAATCGTATTACGGTGTAAAAATGTTTGTTCAGCGACTGATTGTAAACTGCAGCTGTTTTCAAGGTAAATTTTCAAGGTGGCGGATAATGCGGTGTTGTGAACACGGTCATATTCTGCCAGAATGGATAAACGGATGTTGCTGAATTGGTGTAATATACGCTTGTCTTCGATAGATAACAACAGCTGATAGATTCCTAATTTTTCAAAATATAATGGAGAAACTTGTCGAACGGCTGCAATAGTAACGGCTCCGATAGCTTGTTTGTAACTTTCCGACAGTTCTGTCAATTTGGAAACACTATTGCTGATACCGATACGGCACGCTTGCGATTCGTGAAGAAAGATATTTTCAAGAATAGTCACTATATTTTCTATATTTTTACACATCGAGTCACTTATGATCAAAATATAGTAATAAAAATAAGGGAAAAAAAGATACGGTGTATTATATGTATTCATAGCATTGCGGCCTTGTAACAGTATGAGTTCCCTGCTTTCAGGGGCAATTTGCTTGTTGTGCGGTGAAAAGCAGATGATACAGTAATTTTTAACTTGCATAAAAGAGGAGCTTCCAATCTCCTCTTTGTACAGTTCTTCCCGGTCCGGTCTATGTATAAGGTTAATAAATGCTTTAGTCAGGCTTTCTTCATAATGCTGTCCCAGAACGATGCGATTTAAATAATCTTGCATGATATCGGCAATATGTATTTCCCATGGAAAAACAAATAAAGGATAATTATGAGCATTACAATACTCAATGATATCTCTGTTAATATCAGTTTCCTGTAAATAATGACCGATATTAATGAACAAACCGGCGGTATTTCGATGTATAATTTCACATATGAACTTTTTTAAATTTTTTTCGGAATTGATAATCATACCTGTAGTAATAACTAAGTTTCCGTTTCGTATGTAATTTGTTGTATGCAGATCTTCGGAGTAATATACCCAAGACACCTCTTGGCATAATCCGTGTTCTCCGCAAATCAGTTTTAGTTTATATTTATTTTTGGTCGCATTATAAAAATTTTTTAACAGTAAGGGCACTTTTATATCTCCTTTGCATACAAATTCAATAGCATGTACCGCAATATAGACATGCTGCATATTATTATTATACTTTATGTTGTTCTCAGATAACAATACAAAGTATAGTAGTGATATGTATAAAAACATATATTTTTTGGTTATAATAAATGCGGATTGTTTTTCAGATTACCTACTCCTTACTATTTGACTGCTATGAAGTAACAAGTATATTAATTTCTTGTTTTTATGTTTTTATTTTATTAAAAATAATAAAGAAAAATATTTTTATACGATGATTGTGCTTGTAACACAAATCATTGTTTTTTTTTTGTGCTATGTATATCTTGTGATTATTGCATAATTTGATTATAATGACACCAATATTAAATAATTTTGAGTACACGGCAATGAAGCTGAAGAATCATTTGCCGTGTACTTTTTTTTGAGATAGGAGATGATGATGTAACTGTATCTAATGGGGAACAATATTATGTGTAGATTTTATCGGAGATGTATACTTTTAGTGTTTTACTTAATTAATTAAATTATGTAAATGAAAATTGACGGCGTGATTTATTTGTTTAATATAAGGAAAGGAAAAAGGGGGTATCATTGTGGGTATATTGAGTTGGGTATGTAAAAAAAGAAGTTTGTTTTTAGGCGTTTCTATGATTTTATGTATTTTTATGTTTAGTGGATGTGCCAATCATGGCGAAACTAAAAAAATAATAAAGGTACATTATATATTGGTATGACTAACGCTCCGGATTCTTTTAATCCACTGTTTAATCCAGGCATTGCGGGACGATTTGCTATTCGTTTTATGTATGATACTTTGCTGGGTATGCCGGAACCAAATGAATTTACTCCTCAATTAGCAGAAAGTATCAATACAGAAGATAATCAAAATTTTATTATTAAATTAAATCCTAATGCAAAATGGACAGATGGACAACCGGTTACGGCACAAGATGTAGTATATACATTTAATTTAATTGCAAATCCAACCGTGGAGACAACAAAGGGTACATATATTAAAATGTTGGAAGGGTTAGATGATAAAGGACAATTAACAGCGGGAAACCAGATTCCTGATTTAATAGCTAAAGATGAACATACAGTAGCATTTAAGACAAAAGTTCCAGTAGATCCTAACTATATTAAAAGTATGCTGGGATTTGAAGTGTATATTATCCCTAAACATGTGTTTGAAAATATACAACCCGAAACTATATCTAATTCCGAGGCAGTCAAAAATCCGATGGTTACGAGTGGCCCTTTTAAATTTGTGAAGTATGCAACTAATGATTATGTAGAGTATGCAGCTAATACTGATTATTACAAAGGAACTCCTAAACTAAAAAAAATTTTTCTTCGCATTATGAATGGTACTAATTTAGTTACAGAACTTAAGTCAGGAAATATACAAATGGCAGCTGGTGGAAGTATAGGTATTGTTCCGGTAAAAGATTTGGAGATTCTACAAAATGATAAGAAACTAGTTGTAAAAAGTGCCCCTTCTAATTCCGTCCAGTTTTTGGAAGTTAATAATAGCAATCCTATGTTTAATGTTAAATTTCGTCGTGCTATTACAATGGCGATTAATAGAGAAAAAATTATTGATCAGTTATATAAAGGAAATGCTCACATGGTGCCTACTTTATATACTTCAATTAGTCCCGTATATAATAAAAATTTGCAGCCATTGCGTTATGATCCAGTGAAGGCCAAGCAAGAACTTGCTGAATCCGGGTTTGATATATCTAAAGAATTAACCTTGCAAGTACCTTTGGGAAATGTTTTGCGTGAACAATCGGCAGACTTGATTCAACAAGATTTAAAAGGGATTGGAATCAATGTGAAACAGCAGAAGTTAGATTTTCCAACGGTACTATCTAATGGAAGAAAAGGAAATTATGAATTGATGCTCATGAGTTATGTGCCTTCTGTAGAACCAGATTACAGTGCATATTTTACTCCCGGAAATAGCAGTAATTATTCACAAACAAATGATCCAAAATTAACTGATATGTTTGTAAAAGCGTTGGCGATGACTTCTCTGACGGAACGTAGAATGGCATATAGCGCTATTCAAGAATTTTTGAATGAACAACAATTTTTGACAACTTTATGTGCTCCAGATGATATTATTGCGCAGAGTAAAGAACTTAATGGCGGTATTAAAGACTTTTGGGAAGGTTCCTTGGATGACCTGCATGAGTGGAGTCTAAAATAATATGCCATTATACAAAACAGCAATAACAGGAGATAAGACATGGATAAAAAAACGTTGGCTTTTCAGTATGTAGATATGCATAAAAAAGAAATGATACAGTTATGGGAAAAGATGGTTTGTATTGATTCTAGTATGGGAAATAAGATAGGGCAAACAGTTATAGGGCAATTGTGTCAAACTATGTTACAAAAAAATGGATTTGTTGTTAAAAAAATTCCGTATACAAAATGTGGCAGTGCCATTATTGCAGAACGTGGTAACATGAAAAATCCATTTATTTTACTCATGGGACATATGGATACGGTACTGACTACATATTTGTATGAAGGTACCCCGTTTACTATTTGCGAAGGTAAAGCGTATGGATCCGGCGTATTGGATATGAAAGGAGGACTGGTTGTATTATTTTTCCTGATTCAAGCGCTTTCGGCCATAGGATGGGATGAGATTCCAATGAAAATCATATTAGATGCAGATGAAGAATCAAATCATTTATATAGTAACGTTCATGACGTTATTATAAAGGAAGCAGCAGGTGCCTTGTGTGCATTTAATTTTGAGACAGGTTTTACTGATCACGGTTTAGTAGTACAACGAAATGGATGTCGTAATTTTTCAATAGAAGTATACGGGCGTAGTTGTCATATGGGAAATGATCCGGAAAATGGATGTAGTGCTGTTATTGAAATGGCACATAAGATTATCGAAATAGAAAAATTGACGGATCCATCAAAACATTGGTGGTTAAATACGGGAGTCATTTCAGGTGGAACAGTAGCCAATTCAAAACCAGCATATTGTAAAGCAATCATTAATTTACATTATGCGAAGCAGGAAGATTTGATTAGTGTTAGAAAATCAGTGAATACTATTTGCAACACTGTTTGGATTTCAGGAACTCGAACCGTGTGGAAAGAAGATGTTGGATATGATGTTATGAAACGAACTGACGGTAATATCCAGTTATTACGTATGGCGAAGCGTATAGCACAAGAAAACGGATTTCCTATACCTTATGGGAAACATTGTGGAGGCGGAAGCGATGCAGCATATGCCGTTATGGCCAACGTTCCTACACTATGTGCGATGGGGGTTGAAGGAGCGAGAAATCATACTAACGAAGAATGGGCCGATGTTAACAGTTTATTTATACGGACAAAACAAATCATCGCCATGATAGTCAGATTAAAAGGTGAATTTGGGACAAAATACGAAAATTCTTAATATGAATCATCAATATGAAAAGGAATTAGTTTATGAGATTGGTCATAGCAGTGTTTGTGGCACATATGAAATTTATCCTGAAGAAGGAAAGTATTCCTTTACAGAATCGGATTTTATTGCACCGGGGGATACACTTTAATACAGCGTTGGATCATTTGCCATATTATTCTGTCATAAAATAAAATTTTATGATATTAGAAATCCGTTAGTTTTGCAAGGAACATAAATTTTATTTTTACCAATGGGTTGGATAACAGGACCTATGAAAGAACAACAAGATGAGACATATATGCGGGCAAGAAATATGGAAAACACTGTATATGTATGCGGGACAGATTTAATTGGTAAGAGTCATTGGATACAGCCTGGTGATAGTTCATTAGGGGAAATTGTAGCTGGAACTGGAATGGCAGAAACAGTGTTGCTGGCGGATGTTCATAGTGAGTGGATAAGATTGGGTACGCCGCTGTTGTTGCCAAGCATCTCGCCACGTACTGATTTGTATGAAAAAGGTTCATCATTTATTCTACAGATAAAAGTTTAATTAGGTATTTTTTGAATTACTTATTAATTTATGTGTCAAGATCAAGATATATAGGGGGAATGTATTATGTTGAGAGAAGAATTACCGAGAATTATTACTAAAACGGTTCCGGGACCAAAAGCTAAGGCTATTTTGAATCGAAGGCATAAAGCTGTACCCGATGCAATTGGAACGATATATCCAACAGTTATTAAACGTGGCGAAGGAGCTATGTTTGAGGATGTAGATGGTAACTATTTTTTAGATTGGGTTGGTGGTGTCGGTGTTTTGAATATTGGATATTGTCACCCGCAAATAGTTAGTGTGGTACAAGAACAAGCTGGGAAATATTTTCATGCAATGGCTAATATTGTCACACATGAGGGATATGTTGCATTGGCTGAAAAAATTAATTCTATCGCACCTGTCCGTGGAGAGAAAAAACGTACCTTTTTTATCAATAGTGGAGCAGAAGCAGCTGAAAATGCAGTTAAAGTGGCAAAAGCATTTACTAAAAGGCCGAATATTATCGTTTTTTCAGGAGCATTTCATGGTCGCACACTGATGACTATGGCTATGACGGCTAAAAAGAAATATGCGGTTGGTATGGGACCCTTTCCAGACGGGGTGTATAGAGCAAAATTTCCATATTTGTATAGAAGACCGGATGGGTATACGGAAAAACAAGCTATATCATATTATTTAGATTCTCTTAAAGAAGTATTTATGTATTCATCACCTGCGGAATATATTGCAGCTATTGTAGTTGAACCGCTTCAAGGAGAAGGTGGATTCATTCCCGCCCCGATAGAGTGGATTAAAGCCTTGCGGACTATTTGTGATGAAAATGGTATTTTGTTAATTGCAGATGAAGTTCAAACTGGTTGGTGTCGTACTGGAAGAATGCTAGCAACCGATTATTGGAAAGAAGCAGGATGTCCGCCGGATATTATTGCAACAGCAAAATCACTGGCAGGGGGTATTCCATTGGGAGCTGTAGTTGCACGAGAAGAAATTATGCAGGCTGTGCCAAGCGGAGTTATTGGCGGAACTTTTGGAGGTAATGCCTTGGCATGTGCTGCCGCATTGGAAGTATTAAAGATTATGGAGCAAGAGCATTTGGAAGAGCGTGCTGTAAAAATAGGTAAATTGGTTACAAATCGATATCAAAAATGGATGAAAAATTTTTCTGTCGTTGGAGAATATAGAGGGTTGGGAGCTATGCTTGGTATTGAATTTGTTCATGATAAAGAAAGTAAGAAACCATATCCGGAATTAGTTGAAAATATTATTCAGGAAACCGCTCAGCATGGATTAATCATGGAGAATTGCGGTGTATATAATAATGTTATTCGTTTCTTATGTCCGCTGGTTGTTACAGACGAACAACTATGTGTTGGTTTGGATATCTTTGAGATGGCAATAAAAAAATATATATAATATACTGTGTATAAGTTATTATAAAAAGTAAGCAATAGTGATAGATTCTGTTAAACGAAAAATATCGCCTACAGGGGTTGCGGAAGAATGATTTCTCATTTTTTCACAGTCCCTTTAAAGGTTTATAGTGATACATAAAAAAAGAAAAATTTTTCTGATATAATCATTTTATAAAAAGCTGTAAATTATAAAAAAAATATAAATACAATAAATAAATAATAAAAAAGTTAAAAAATTCACAACTAACAGATATAGGTATTATTGTTTTTACAACTAAATAAATAATATAATTATAAAATATTAAGTTTTATTGAAAAAATAACGTTTAACTATTTTATAATTATAATATTTATATAACATTATAAAATATTCATTTATTGCATTATTTCACTAATTAATATATAATATAGTCATAAATAATATATCATATATAGAAATAGAATAATAAAAATACTATTATAACATTATCGATAATGTAGAACTCGTAACTCAAATGCTGAATAGTACTTTGGAGAGCAACAATCAAGTGTATCTTGGTGTTTATGGAATATATCAGGGAATTTTTTATGCAGATATTATTTTCATAAGAGATAGTTGCTTTCATAATCAAATAATTTAGATTCCCAAAGTACAAATGATAAGTTACTGTATTGAGATAAGGAGGCTCGTTATGGAACTGCAGAAATTGCATTATGAAGTAGTAAACAGTATTGCTGTTGTAACAATGGATTATCCGAAAAACTTAAATGCGATTGATGAACAAATGGCAGATGAATTGATGTATGCTGTAGAAACAGCTGAAAATGATTCCGATGTTAAGGTAGTTGTAATTAAAGGATCGCCTAAAGCATTTTCCGCGGGCGGCGATATCGGATATTTTTATCAGCTCATTAAAGCAGGCGGAAAAGTTAATATGGATGGTCTTATCGGTAAGGTCGGCAAAGTGACAGACGGAATTAAAAAAATGAGTAAAATGGTCATTGCTTCTGTTAGCGGAGCAGCTGCCGGAGCAGGTGTTAGTCTTGCTCTTACTGCGGATTTTGTAGTTTGTGCTGAAAATGCAAAATTTATTATGGCTTTTGTTAATTTAGGACTTGTTCCTGATACAGGAGGAACCTATCTGCTAGTGAAAGCGCTGGGAGAAAAACGTGCTATGGAACTTTGTGCAACTGGGCGCCCCTTACCCGCGATGGAAGCTAAAGAGCTGGGGCTGGTATATCAAGTAGTTGCTAATGAAGAATTGGATGCGGCTACTATGAAATTAGCTGAAAAGTTTGCCAATGGTCCTCTTATTTCCTATAAAAACATAAAAAAACAAATTTATGCAGCCGGATTTGAGGATTATAAACATTATTTGGATGATTGTGAAATTCCAACACAGAGTGAATGCTCGGCATCTTCTGATTTTTGCGAAGGAGTAAAAGCTTTTATGGAAAAACGGAAAGCAGTATTTGAAGGCAAATAATATATGAGATAAATAAATCAATTTTGAATTACTATATAAGAAAGGTGGTAATCCAATTGTTATCAAAAGTAGTAACTAAAGAAGAAGCGCTTAGTAAAATCCATGATGGGCAAACGATTATGTTTGGCGATTGGCACGGTGAATTTGCGGCAGATGAGATTATTGATGGAATGATTGAAAAAGGGGTAAAGGATATAGCTGCGATTGCCGTATCAGCCGGTATGCCGGATCAGGGAGTTGGCAAGCTTATTGTAGAAAAACGTATTAAAAGCCTGATTACAACACATATTGGACTTAATCCTGTAGCAGGAGAACAAATGCTTGCAGGCGAATTGGAAATTGAATTCAGTCCGCAGGGGACTTGGGCTGAACGAGTTCGGTGCGGAGGTGCGGGACTTGGAGGCTGTCTTACACCAACAGGTGTTGGAACAGAAATGGAAAAAGGCAAGCAAAAACTTATGATCAATGGGAAGGAGTACCTTCTTGAACTGCCGCTGCATGCTGATATTGCACTTGTAAAAGCAACAAAAGCAGATACGGCTGGTAATATTTCTTTTAGAATGAATTCTAGAGCTACTAATAGTACGATTGCTTATGCCGCTGATTTTGTTATTGTCGAAGTAGAAGACGTGGTAGAGGTGGGAGAACTTGGTCCAGAAGAAATTGATGTGCCAGCACCGATCATTGATATGATATATGTAAAAACCGGTGAAAAGAAACCGTTATGCCCAATGTGGCAACGCGCAAAAGCTAAGGCGGAAGCAAAGGCTAAAGCTAAAGCGGAAGGGGGCAAAAAATAATGGAAAGATTAACAGGACGGGCACTTATTGCATCTCGTTGTGCAAAGTTTTTCAAAAACGGTGATTTCGTAAATCTTGGAATCGGAGTTCCGCTGATGTGTGTGAATTATTTACCTGAAGGCGTAGACATTTGGCTTGAAGCCGAAATTGGTACTGTTGGCAGCGGAGCAGTTCCAAAATGGGAAAATGTCGATGTTGACGTAATAGATGCTGGCGGACAACCTGCGTCTATTATTAAAGGTGGCAGTGTATACGATCACGAAACTTCCTTTGCGTTTATCCGCGGTGGTCATATTGATGCAGCTGTTCTTGGTACCCTGCAGGTTGACGAAGAAGGAAATATTGCAAACTGGACTATTCCTGGTAAGTTCGTTCCTGGAATGGGTGGCGCGATGGATCTTTGTGCCGGCGTAAAAAAAATTATTGTTGCAACGGATCATTGTGAAAAAAGCGGTAAATCAAAAATTCTTAAAAAATGTACACTTCCATTGACGGGTGCAAATTGTGTGACGGATATCGTGACAGAAAAATGTTATTTTGAAGTTACTTCTAATGGTTTGCTTTTAAAAGAACTTGCTAAGGATTATACGGTTGAGGATGTTCTTGCTTGTACTGAGGCTGATGTTATTGTGCCTGATAAAATAGGTGTAATGGAATAAACGAAATATTTTAATAAAGGGGGCTGTAACAAAATGAAGTTTTTTCTTCATTTTGTTACAGCCCCCTTTGATAGTGTCAAGCATTGTTCGCAAAAACCATCAACTTCCGAATGAGATTAAGCAGTCTTTGCTGATTGTAGTTGAAGCTCGGTAATAATTTTAGGGTTAATGTAAGAACGCCCGCTGGACCAATCTTCGCTGTACTCAATGAGATAGCTTGTGACAAGCCGGACGTATGAATCCATACTGGGGAAAATTCCAACTACTCTCGTCCGGCGCCGGATTTCCCTATTTAATCGTTCCAGTAGATTTGTAGATGAGATTTTTCTAGCATCAATTTCTTGGAAACTGAAAAATTGAAGCGATTCTTCGAGGCCCTCTTCTAACAAGGATATGGCCTGAGGATACTGTACTTCATGGTCATTCATGAATGTATTAGCATATTTTTGAGCACTCTCGTAATCCGGCTGTAGCCAGATTTGCTTGAGCTTTTCGGCAAACGATTTTTTATTTTTACCAGAAACATGCGCCAATATATTTCGCATAAAATGAACCTTGCACCGTTGCCAGGAGCAGCCGAGAAAAGCTTCTCGGGCAGCTTTTACTAGGCCTTTATGGGCGTCAGATACGACCAGCCATACTTTCTCTAAACCTCGTTCTTTTAGCTGATCCCATACTTTTGTATAAGTTGCGGCAGACTCTTCATACATGGGCTCTACCGCTAAAATATCACGTTTGCCTTCTAAATTAATGCCAGTGACGACTAGTACGGCCATATTTTTAACCCTTTGATTATCACGAATTCGCTCATATAAAGCATCTACCCAAAGAACCGGATATGTGGCTTCTAACTTTCGGCTTCGGAACGCTTCTACTTGTTCGTTTAAATCCTTAGTAATTGCTGAAACTTGGCTGTGTGAAATCGATTCGATGCCTAGCGTTTTGGTTAATTTATCGATTTTGCGGGTTGAGACACCAGTGACGTAGGCTTCCTGAATTACATTCATGAGAGCGACTTCGGAACGTTTTTTTGCTTCTACAAAGAAGGGAATGTATCCGCCATTTCTGATTTTTGGAACCATGAGATACATTGTTCCCATTCTTGTGTCAAACCGGCGAACGCGGTAACCTGATCGGTATCCCTGACGTTCCTTGTTCCGTTCTGATTTCTCGGCACAAAGCTTACTTTCTACTTCAGCTTCCATTAGACGTTCACAGAGCCATTTGAGCATAGATTGCATCGGATCTTCCTCTGATATAAATTTCATTAGCATTTTTTCAAAAGATACGGTAGAATTTAGGTAAGTCATCATTTGTTCACTCCTTATTGGTTTGCTCGCTACTTACCTTTTCGGAGTTTTGATGGCTTTTTCCTTTTTTTACTTTTGCGAACTTAATTGTACTCTATCCCCCCTTTTGTCATATATTATTAATATAATCAATAGCGCTTACACCGACACTTCGTATTATATTCACTGTTTTTCACGTAGAGTTAACATCCTCGTGATTAAAGATTGGTACATAGCATAGGTCTTTGTGATTTCCTCTACCGTATATTGATGATACATTGGCAGTTTTTTCAGGTAATCAAATCCTTTTTGAATAATATCTAATAATCGTTTATTTGTAATAACATAAAAGGAATACGCGTCATTATGAATATATTGCTTGTTTTTTTTGAAAAAGCAGGAAGAGTGATTTGAATAAAAAGATAAATTATATCCTTGATAATCAGTTGCTTTAACGGAAGATTTGATGACACCCATAGTAATATGGTGATTACTTTTCATTGCATTAAGGATGCTGGTATAGTGTTCTTTCCGTTCTTCCAAGGTTAAATTATATTCAATGTCTGTTAAATAAATATATCCCGTTTCAATATAACGGATGATAGACGTTGTTGGAATAATAAAGTCTACATCGACTCTGTCCAGTAGTTCTTCCCAAGTGACCTGTAGTCGTTCTACCTGCATGACCAAATCTTGTGATTGTGTTGATTCATCAATACTGTCAATGATTGAATCGAACACTTTGCGGGGGAGTAAAAATTCAATTCCATTTGCAAGGAAAAAAGAAAAATGATTAGTAGCATAAAAACCTGTACGAAATCCCATTTCATTCATGCCTAGTGATTTCATCGGCGTAATAAGACAGGGTTGATGAACAAAACTCAAAATGAATTCATCATAAATAGTTTGGACTAAATCTTTATCGGAAATACAACTGCACATGTTGATAATATCATCGGCATTGAGAGAGTATTGTATGACAAATCTGTCTTTCAGTATAATTAGATTTGTGTGTTCTAATTTTTGACTGTCATAAAACATAAAATCATAATCAAGATGTGCGTTTAACGTCCAATATAGTTCCTGCATGTACTTAACTTTTTTATCTAATTTATCAACATCTAAGCCGACACGGACCGTAATACGAGAAGCGTTAAGATGAACAGAGGTAAAATAATTCCATAATCCAATGTCTGCCAACGTGCAAAATTCACCGAATATAAGTAAATCCCCGGTGCCGTTTACTTGGTTTAATTCTTCTTGCAGTAATTTAGAAAGAAACAAGGTAGCGTTTAATTTTCCAATAACAATTTTACTAAAAAGTGAATTTTTTTCTTTTGTCTTATGTATTTGATTTCCTTTGATTGAAGATTGATATGCAGTACAGAGAAGACGCTGTATTTCAATATTTAATTGTTTTACGTCATGTATATCTGCCGATATGTTAAAGATATCATAAAAATTTTCCAGTCTATGGTTTTCCATAATTACCTTAGCAAAATAAAGGCTCATCGCTTCATTGACTTGCTCAATACATCTGCTGGAAGGTAATTTTATGCCGCTGCTCCATTTGCTGATATAAGAAATATCATATCCTACTACTTCGGCTAATACATGTAATTTTGTTTGCGTGAGTGTCACTAAATTTTTGAGTGTTAATGCGTAGTTTTTTGTTGACAAGTTAACCATCCCTTCTTTAGTTTGAATTTTTATCGATATACTAACAGCAGATTGTTGTATACTCTTTTTATGGAAAAATTTCTTATTAATGTGATGTTTTTCACATATAGCATCAAAAATAAAGTGGGTTTCCATATAACAATGATGCTATATTGCTGATTATATGTTGTTTTTACATTTTTTATATACTTTTAGGATATAACTAGTTACATTCTAAACATTATCTATAAATAATGCAATGATGCAATTATAAATAATGCAATGTTGATAATGTTGCATTCAATAAACAATCAACAATTTCTCTTTTATTCAACTTTGCATATTGATATACTAATAAAGCAAACATACATAACTTAAAAATAAGCAAAGCATAGACGAGACGTAAATATTTTTTAAGATAGAGTGTTGAGATAAAGGCTTCAAATGAAAACACTACGACCGTACAGCAGGGCGACCATGGTGTATTGTACATTTCAACTTGTTCAGTGTGTCAGGCGGTAAAGCTGAAATTGCGGTTGTTTGCATGCTTTTTTAGTATTCATAAATAGCCTATATATTTTACATAGTGTGATACATTGGTAGAACAACATTATTTTTGATATTCATTATATGCCATATGTGGCAGAATGCGAGGTTAGCGTAATATGGAAATATTGGTATGTGTAAAACAAGTACCAGACACGGCAGAAGTAAAAATCGATCCAGTGAAACATACCGTCATTCGTGCGGGTGTGCCTAACATCTTTAATCCGTTTGA